>BNJT01000980.1_pt1 | contig 265395 bp, 414 predicted proteins | sample 8540491 | NCBI WGS metagenome assembly BNJT01 (sample SAMD00202455, study PRJDB9452) | human saliva metagenome | host: Homo sapiens | reverse complement strand
AAAAAATAAATATATAAACTTGACATCACAGAGAAAAATATTATAATCTATGATTAAGAAGAATATATTTAAAGCTTTTTATCTATTTTTTTTAAGGAGGAAATTATGGATATTAAAAAGTTTTATTTTAGCTAATAAAGAAGTTGTAGAAAAAAATTGGCTATAAAAAAAGATGAAGAAAAAAAGTAATAAAAAAAGATGATGACTGGTATAATGAAGACTGCTGGGATAACCTTTATAAAGAATTAAAAAGTAGGAAAAAAAGATGAGTAGAAAAAAATAAAGGTGAAGTGTGGTTTGCTAAATTTCAATTTGAAGAAATAGAAGGCTTTAAATATAGACCTGTAGTCGTATTAGATGATGGAAATTTTGATGCTATAAAAGTTTTAGTTGTTAAAGTTACTACAAAAAAATAGAAATATTGACACAGATGTTCCAATTTTATATTGGCAGGAGGCAAAGTTAAGATTTGAAAGTTTTGCAAGAGTTGATAAATATTTATTATTAGATGATACAGATTTCTCATTTAAAAATTGGAGATTTACATCAAGACGATTTAAATTTAATCGAAACAAAAATTTATAGAATATGTTTTTAAATCATAAATAATAGAAAAAAAGCCATTAAATTAATAAATTTGATTATTAGTTTTAATGGTTTTTTTATTTTTTTAAACATAGTATATTAATAAATTATATATCTTAACAAATAGCTTATTATTTTTTTATTTAGAATATGGATTTTATATGAAATATTATTGGTTAGAAGTGAACTACTCCCACTTATAGAAGAGGGAGCTTCTTGGGAAGTATGTGCTTTTTGTTAGCCACATATATTTACTAGCTCTTCGGGTAGTCCCTACCCTGATATTTTTTTCTAACTTACTTTTTTTCTTCTTTTTAATATTTCTAAACCTTTTTCTTAATATATTTATACTTGCATTGTAATCTCTATCTATTTCTAGTCCACAACATTCGCAAAGGTATATTCTTTCTGATAATGTTAGAGTTTCTTTTATATTACCACAACTTGAACAAGTCTTACTACTTGGATAAAATGTAGGTACTTTTATAATCTTTCTTTCATACCAATTTGCTTTTATATTCTAGTTGTCTTACAAATTCACTCCAACTTACATCTGATATACTTTTTTTGCTAATTTGTGATTTTTTTAACATTCCCTTTATATTTAAGTCTTCTATACAGATTATATCGTGGTTATTGATAATTTTTTTGTACTCAACTTATTTATAAAGTCTTTTCTTTTTATTTCTAATTTTTATTATGTATTTTTTTGCTACTTTTTTTCTTTTTTGCTTTTTGATAATTCTTACTATCTGATAGTTTTTTTAGCGCTATCTTTAGCAAGTTTACATCTTCTTGATAGTTTTTCTTTTGTTCTCTTTTTAGTTTTTTTCTCATATTCTTTTGTTAGCTTTTAAATTTTTCTACTTTTTGTACAATCACTCATTGTTGCAAATTCTTTTATTCCTAAATCTATTCCAATATTTTTTTATTAGTTTTTGGTAATTCTTCGATTTCTTCTTCACATAATATTGAAGCAAAAATAATGTTCAAGACTATTTTTTTACTTATTGTTACTGATTTAATTGTACCTTTTTATTTTTTTCTATGTAATTTGATTTTAACTAGCGATTTTTAGTTTAGGAAGTTTTATGTAGCTATCTTTAATGTATATTGTATTTTGATTATTTGTAGTATAGCTTTGGACTGGATTGGATTTACATTTATATTTTTGGAAAAACCAAAAATCTTTATTTTTTTAAGAAAAATTCTTAAAAAGCCTTTTTCTAAATTTAATTGTGCATTAGCAAGAGCTAAGCTATCTACTTCTTTTTAAATAAGGATATTCTTCTTTATATTTAGTAGGAGTAGGATATTTAGTTTTTAATTCCTGTTGATTTATATTCTTCATAACTTTTCTTTCTATCATCTAACATAAGGTTATATACTTTTCTAACGCAACCAAAGTTTTTTTAAGAAAAAAAGATTACTTGTTCTAAGGTAGGATATATTCTGAATTTATATGCTTTTTTTATTATCTTCATTTCCTCCTCCTTACTTGCTCCACCAATACTCAATACAAAAAAATACTCCTTTTTTTATTACCTTTAACTGATTTAATTATATCATATTTTTTTGAAACAATTTCAAGAAAAATAAAAAAAGCTAATTATACAATAAACTTGTTGAACTTGAATGATAATAGATTATGTGACATAAGAAAAAAACATTTATAATTAAATATATGAGTAGTGTTGAAGTAAGAGAGTATTTGCAAGAATTTCCATCTCTAAGAAGATATTTAGAAGGTAGGCTTTAAGCCTATCTTTTTATTTTTTTACTCTTATAATTCTTTATAAACTTGATAAATAATTTGTAAGATTTTATTAAGCTAAGCAAAAATAAATTTTTTTCTTTACTTCACTATAACTTTGTGATAAAAATGATTAACAAAATTTATCAAATAAAAATTAATATAGTATTAGTAAAGAAAAAAATACATAAAGGAGACGACAATGGTTAAAAAACAATTTTATTAACAGAGTTTTGCAAATTTTAGTAGTTCTTTTTGGAATAAGTTTTTACTTTTAGTTTAACTTATTTATCTCCAGGAGATCCTGCTGAAGTTATGCTAACAGAGTGTGGAAATATTCCTACACCTGAATTACTTGCACAGACAAGAGCAGAACTTGGTTTGGATAAACCTTTTTGCTGAACAATATTGTAGATGGGCAGGACATGTTGTACAAGGAGAATTAGGAAAAATCTTATTCTTTAAGAGTACCTGTTGTGGATAAAAATAAAAAAACAGCTTTTATGCCAACATTAAAACTTTCACTTTTATCTCTTGCATTTATGATAGTGATTTCACTTCCATTAGGAACTTTAGCTGCATTAAAAAGTAAACAAATGGCCAGATTATTTTGTAAGAGCAATTAGTTTTACAGGGCTTTCTATTCCAAGTTTTTTTGGTTAGGATTAATATTTTTTTAAGTATTTTTTTGGAGTTATGCTTCATTGGGTAACTGTTTCAGGAGGAAAGGCTGACTTTAAATCAATGATACTTCCAGCTTTTTACTTTTAGGTTTTGCAATGTCTGCAAAAATATATAAGACAGGTTAGACATACTGTTTTAGAAGAATTAAATAAAGATTATGTTGTTGGAGCTAGAATGAGGAGGGATAAAAAGAAAGTACTATACTTATAAAGCATGTAATTCCTAATGCTTTGATTCCTTTAATTACTTTATTAGGGCTATCTCTTGGTAGTTTATTAGGAGGAACAGCAGTTATAGAAATAATTTATAATTTTCCTGGAATGGGAAATCTAGCAATTAAAAGCTATATCTTTTAGAGATTATCCTTTGGTTCAGGCTTATGTACTACTTATTGCACTTATTTATTTAGTAATAAATCTTATAGTAGATTTTTTTCATATAAATTGTTAGATAAGAGAGTTGAGGGGGCAAATTAATTGAAAACAGAAAAAAATTTATAAAAGGACATAAACAACTTATATTTTTTTCTTGTAATGGCAATAATTATTATTTTGATTGCTATTTTTGCAAAAGCAAATAGCTCCAAAAAGATCCTTTACATGCAGTTATGGATAAACCTTTGCATGGGCCTGATAAAACTAATTTATTAGGAACAGATATTTTAGGAAGAGATATTTTATCTCGTATTATCTATGGAACTAGATATTCTCTTTTTATGACATTAGTACTTGTTGCTGTAGTTTTTTTGTTCTAGGAACTACACTAGGTTTGATAGCAGGTTATTTTGGTGGATTTATTGATACTCTTATAATGAGACTTGCTGATATGATGGTATCTTTTTCCAGGTATTATTTTAGCTATAGCAATAGCTGGACTTTTAGGACCTAGTATGACAAATGCAATAATTGCAATCTCTGCTGTTACCTGGCCTAAATATGCAAGACTTTCTAGAAGTATGGTTTTAAAAAAATAAAAAAAGAATTATATGTTGAAGCTGCAAGACTTACTGGAAGTAGAAATAAAGAAATTTTATTTAGATATATTTTACCTAATATGGTTACACTTATGTTAGTGACAGCAATTTCAGATATAGGAGCATTGATGCTTGAAATTTCAGCCTTATCATTTTTTTAGGTTTTGGAGCTCAGCCTCCTATTCCAGAATGGGGAGCAATGTTAAATGAGGGAAGAACATACCTTGCAAAAAGCTCCTTGGCTTATGCTATATCCTGGAATGGCAATAGTTATAGTTGTGGTTGTTTTTCAATATGCTTGGAGATAATATCAAAGATTTAATTGATATTAAAGAAGAAGATTTTTAGGTAGCAATAAAAATTTTTAATATATTAATAAAGAAAGGTGGTACACATGAAATTTTTTTACAAAGAAAAGTTTTGCTTTTCTAATGGCAATCTTAATGATGTTTACTTTAGTAGCTTGTGGAGGAGAAAAGAAAGAAGAAACTTCTGTAGCAGGAACAGAAAAATACTAATGGGGAATTAGTAATAGGTGTTACAAGTTTTGCTGATACTCTTGAACCTACTGAGCAATATTTTTAGTTGGGTTATAACTCGTTATGGTGTTGGAGAAAAACTTAGTTCGTTTCGATGAACATGGAGATTTACAAGCTTCACTTGCTGAAGAATGGAAAGTTAGTGATGATAAATTAACTTGGGAGTTTAAGATTAGAGATGGAGTAAAAATTCTCTAATGGAAATCCTTTTAACAGCAGAAGCAGTAAAATCTTCTCTTGATAGAACATTTAGAAAAAAAGTAAAAAGAGCAGATGGTTTCTTTAAACCTACTTCTATAGTTGCTGATGGTCAAACTTTAAAAAAATAACTACTGATAAACCAGTTGCTATTTTACCTCAATGTCTAGCAGATCCTTTATTCTTAATAATAGATACTTCTGATAATGTTGAAGAATATACAACAAATGCTCCTATCTGTACAGGACCTTATGTATTTAAAGAATTTGTTCCTACAGAATATGCAGTAGTTGGAAAGAAATGAAAAATTATTGGGGTGGAAAAACCTGGTCTTGCAAAAAGTTACTTTTAAATGTATCAATGACCAAAGTACTCGTGCTTTATCTTTAAAAAAAGTGGTGAAATTGGAGTTGCTTATAATTTAAAAAAATTGAAAAATAAGGCTGATTTTGAAGGACAAGATGATATTAATATTCAAGAATTAAAAATCACTTAGATCTACTTATGCTTTTTATGAATCAACATGGAGCATTAGGAGATTTATCACTTCGTCAAGCATTGCTTAGAGCTTTAGATAAAAAAACATATACAGAAAAAAACTATTAGCTGGAGCAGCTACTCCTGGTAAAAGCACCTATTCCTCCTACATTAGATTTTTGGATTTGATAAACTTGTAGATGAAAATGCTTATAATCCAGAAAGTGCAAAAAGTAATATTAGCTAAAAGCAGGATATAAAGATGTTGATGGAGATGGATTTGTTGAAAAAAACCAGATGGTTCAAAAACTTGAATTAAACTTCGTAATCTATACAAGTAGAGAAGAATTAAAAGTTTATGCACAAGCAGCTCAAGCTAACTTGAAAGATGTTGGAATCAATGTTAATTTAAAAAAACAGTAAGTTATGAAACTCTTTTTAGATATGAGAGATTCTGGAAACTTTGATTTATTAATTTGGAATGTACTTGCTGCTAATACAGGAGATCCTGAAAAAAATATTTATATGAAAAACTGGGATAGTTCTTCAGCATCTAACCAAAGCAGGATATAAAAAAATGCAAAAAGTTGATGAATTGTTAGATAAATTAAATGTAGAATTTGATCCTGAAAAAGAGAAAAAGACTTAGCAATAGAAATTCAACAATTAATAATGAATGATGCTGCCACAGTATTTTTTTTGGATATGAAACTACTTTCTTATATTCAAATAAAAAAAGTACAAAAATTTAAAAAAATGTTCCCTATGGATTACTATTGGTTAACAAAAGATGTTACAGTTAGTGAATAGAAGGAGAAGAAATGTTAGAAATTAAAGATTTAACGATACAATATGGAGAAAAATAATACTGTTGTTGAAAATTTTTTTCTCTAAATATGCAAAAAAAGGAGAAATCATAAGTATTGTTGGAGAATCTGGAAGTGGAAAAATCTACTGTTCTTCGTTCTATAATAGGTGGTCTCTTAGGACAGGGTAAAGTTATTTCTGGAGATATAATTTTTTTAATGGAAAAATCGCTATTAAATCTTTCTAATAATGAGTGGAGAGAAATAAGAGGAACAGTTATTTCAATGATTTCCCAAGATTGTGGAGCTACTCTAGACCCTATTAGAAAAAAATAGGTTCTCAATATATTGAGTATATAGATGCTCATACTAATTTAAAAAAACTGAGGCAGAAGAAAAAAAGCATGTTCTATGTTAGAAAAAAAGTACGTTTACCAGAAGTAAAAAAATATTATGAATAGTTATCCTTATGAGCTTTCTGGAGGAATGAAACAGAGAGTTGGAATTGCTATGGCTCTAACATTTAAAACCAGAACTTGTACTATGCAGATGAACCAACATCAGCCTTAGATGTTACCACACAGGCTCAAATAGTAAAAACAAATGATGGAATTAAGAGATGAATTTAATACAGGTATAATTATAGTTACTCATAATATAGGAGTAGCTGCATATATAGCAGATAAAAATTGTAGTTATGCAAAAAAAGGAGTAGTTGTTGATAGTGGTACGAGAGAAGAAGTTATAAATAATCCTAAGAGTGATTACACTAAAAAAACTACTTAAATCAATTCCTGAAATGGATGGTGAGAGATTTGTCTAATAATAATGAATTAATATTAGAAGCAAAAAAATGTAACAAAAACAATTTAAAGTTTCTAAAAAAATATTTTAACTGCCTGTGATAATATCAATTTATCTATGTATAAAGGAAAAAAACTTTAGGAATTGTTGGAGAATCTGGCTGTGGAAAAATCTACTTTTTTTAAGAATGCTTATGAATTTAGAGAAAAATTACAAGTGGTGAAATTTTCTATAAAGGAAAAAGATATTAGTAAATTTTCTAAGGATGAGGTTTGGGAGAGTAGGCAACATATACAAATGGTGTATCAAGATCCAGGTGCTTCTTTTTAATCCAAGAATGAAGGTAGTGGATATTTTAACTGAACCACTTATTAATTATGACAGATTAAAAAAAGGAAGATAAAGAAAAAAAGCTATAGAACTTCTTGAAATGGTTGATCTTCCAGCAGATTTCATTCATAAATATCCTCAAAAATATGAGTGGAGGACAGAAACAAAGAATAGGTATAGCTAGAGCTTTATCATTGGAGCCTGAAATTTTAGTCTGTGATGAAGCTACATCAGCTCTTGATGTTTCTATACAAAAAAATATAATAGAGCTTTTGGTAAAATTACAAAAAGAAAGAGATTTATGTATAGTTTTTTTATATGTCATGATATAGCACTTCTTCAAGCTTTTGCCCATGAGATAGCAGTTATGTATTTGGGTAATGTTTTAGAAGTTCTTCCTGGCGAAAGATTAAAAGATAGTGCTTATCACCCATATACAAAAGCTCTTTTAAGCTCATTATTTTCTATTGATATGGATTTTTCAAAAAAGATAAGTAGTATAGAGGGGGATGTACCTAGTCCTATAAACTTACCAAGTGGTTGTGTGTTTCAAGGGCGTTGTAAGTTTGTAAAAGAGAAATGTAGAAGAGAAAAAAACCTAGTTTAGAAAAAAATTTGATACTAAGCATGAAGTTGCTTGTTATTTTGCAAAAAGAAATAAATGGTTTATAATTTTATTAATAACATCAAAAAAATCTTATGGTTAAGCTGACTCCTTGACTTAACCATAAGACTATGGTGTTTTTTTATTTAATTAAAAAAATAAATTTTGTATATCTTTCATAAGCCTTATTCTCATCTATGAAACTTGGATTAAGATATAGATTTGGAACTTCTTGAGTTTCAAAAACAGATAGCTGAATGTTTCTTAAAAAGCTATATCTTGTAGATAGTTTCCTGTGTAGATAACAACAGCAGGATTATCTGTTTCAACAAACATCTTAATTCCTGATTCAAGATTTTCTATTTCTAATCTTCCTATTTTTTTCATTGAAGATAAAAAGGATGGTCTATACCATCATTAGCAATAGTTTTTTTGAATATCAGTCGCCATAAAGAAATCTTTTTAATTTCTTAGACTTTCTAAAGTCAAAAAAATATTATTATCTAAAGCTATAGTTTCACAAGGAATAGAGTTTTCATCTATACCAACAAAATAGTCAGAATTAATTTTTAAAAATATCTTCATAGATAGTATTTTTCGGGCTTTCCACTTAGATTGAAATAGCTATGGTTAGTTAAATTTAAATAAGTTAAACTGTCAGTTTTAGCAAAGTATTTAATTTCCAATTCATTTTTATTTAAAAATATAGCTAACTTTAATTTCAACATTAGCAGGATAACCATTATCTAAATGAGGACTTTTTTTATAGAAAAAAAGTTAGACTATTTTTTTAATCTTTTTCTACTGTCCAAAAATCTATGACTGATAGAATTCTTTCCACCATGTAAAAGTATTTCCATTATTATTACTATCTAGCTTATATAATTTATTTCCTATTTTTCAATTCTGCATTTTTTTAATTCTTCCAGCAGTTCTACCTATTATAGCTCCAAAATATGCAGGGTTTTCTCTATATTTTTTTCAATATCATCAAAACCAAGAACAATATTTCTAAAATTTCCATTCTTATCTTTTTACTTCAAGCTTTTTTTATAGAAGCTCCTAAATTTAAAAAGCTCAACTTTCAAAAAAATTCATTTTCCAATTTATATACTTTTATTTCTTCCACTTTTTTTCTTCTCCTATTCAATTAATTAAAAGAATATTTCCACAGACATTTTTTTAATATTAAAAACTATAGTTACTACAAGGAATACAGGTTTAATAAATTTATTTCCTTTTTAGTATTGCAAGTTTTGAACCTATAATAGCTCCAACAGTCATAACAAGTGCAATAGCAATACCATAACCCCAGTTTAATTTTCCTAAAAAAACCAAAGACAACTAAACTTGCAAAGTTACTTGAAAGATTTAGAATTTTAGTATTTCCACTTGCTGAAGAAAAAAATCTAATTTAAAAAAATTTTTAATAAGACAGAACATTAAAAAAATGCTGCTGTACCTGGGCCTAAAAAAACCATCATAGAAACCTAAACCAAATGCCATTAACTTCCCAAGTAAAAAGAGTTTTTTTGGAGTAGTCCCTTTATAGTAATTAACCTCACCCATAGACTTATTCTTTAAAGCATAGAGAAAAAACTAAGATTAAGATAGCAAAAGAAATAGGTTTAAAGTATTTGGTATCTATAGAAACAGCAGTTTTAACTCCTAAAAACAGCACCAGCAAGAGAAAAAAAGCAAATAATTTTGATACAATTTCCACATTTATTTTTTTTAGCTTTCCAGAATTTAAAAAGCACTGGCAAAAAGTAGATAGAAAAAAAGCAGACAGTTTATTAGTTCCTAAAAGCTATATGGGGTGGAAAACCTACTGCAAAAATATGCTGGTAAGGAAATAAGACCTCCACCACCAGAAATCGCATCAACAACAGAGGCAATAAAAACAACAAACTGCAAGAATTAAAAAAATTTAATAGGATCAAAAATCCTGAAACATAAGAGAACCTCCTAATATATTAATCAAATTTATAACCAATAGATATGCTTCCAATAGGCTTTTTTTGTTCTTCAAATCAGAAGATATAGAAAATTCAATAGGTCCTATGGGAGAATCATAACTTAAAGAAAAAAAGCTAAACCTTGAGAATAGTCTTTCCACATTCTAGTTCTATTATTTTTGCATAAAATTCTCTTCATTAAATGTTGCAATATTAAATTTAGTACTAAAATACAATGAGTATACTATTTTTATGCTTGAAGCCTAGAGTCAAACTAATTAAGTCTTTAACCTGTTTTTTTCTTGATAGTTAAAAACCATAGAATTCAAAGTCATTAGTATCCATATTTGTATAGATTCCACCAAGTTTTTATTCTTCTATCAGCCCTTATATTATCTCCTCTAAGACTAGAATAATTTAAACCATAGATAAGAGAAAAATTTAGGATTTACAGGAGTATAGCCTTTAAGAGTAAAAGGCTGGGCCATATAAATTAGATTTTGAATTTCCAAAAAGAACTTGAAAAAGTATAGTTAAAGTCAGCTTTTACTCCCTTCATAGGATTAGTTATAGAGTCCAAACTATTGTATTTATAGCTTAAATAAGTTTTAGTAGAATTTTCAGAATATTCTAATGACTTTGTTTCATTTCCACCAGTATCTTGTTTTTAAACTAGAGAACTTAGATAAAAAGTCCATAAGAAAAACATAGTATTATTTGTTGGTTGAGTAAAAAGTCCTAGTTTAAAAATATGCTTCTCTACTTATGAATTTAGCACTTTTTTTCTATTGTCATATAGGAAGAATGGATTTTCATCATAGCCAATATTTGTAAGGAAACCAAATCTATTTTTTTACTCCATAATATGAAAGAGTAGCTAAATCTGCTCCTAAATAGTCCCCAAATTTTTAAGTTTAAGTTAATATTGTTATTGAATTTCCCATTAAAAAAACTAAATCAGAACCTATATTAAAAGTTGTACCATGACCTGTTAAATAGTTAAATCCTAGACCAACCTTATTTGAGTGAGGTTTTTCACCATCTATAATTAAAAGTATTATCATCAATAGTGTAATAAACTTTATCCATATATTTGGAACTGTAAATATCAATAATCTTTTTATCTATATCTTTTTTTAGTGATAGGTTTATTTAAAAAGAGATTTAAAAAAATATCATTTAAAAACTATAACAGTATTTTTTTACTAAATTTTTTTCACTATATTCAATTTTATTTATAATAATTTTTAACATCACTGTCATTAATAAACTTTTTCATTTTTTTCTTTTTTTATCTTCAGCTTTAGCCAATAACTTGATTTTGTTTAATTCTTTTCTCAGCTGCTACTTTTACCAAGTTTCATCAACTCTTCCTTTTTTTGATGAATCTAAAGCTGATATATCTTTAACATCAGGACTTATTAAAATTGATGCTTTTTTTCTCTTGAAATTTTAGTTATATTAGAAGCTTGTATAGTACTTGCTTGGCTCATAACACTTAAGATATTATAATCATCTTTTTTTCTACAACAGGAGCCCCTATATCAGAAGCTATAACAATATCCGCTCCCATATCATAGGCTTCTTCAACCGGTAGATTTCTTGTTACAAGACCATCAACATATATTTCTCCATCTATTTTCATAGGCTCAAAAAAATAGATGGTATAGACATAGAAGCTATTAAAAATTTTAGCAACATCCCCTTTAGAAAAAAAGCCTTAGTTTCTCCTGTATTTAAGTTAGTCGCTACTATTCTTAAAGGTATAGGGAAATTATCGAAACTATCCATGTATTCATATTTTCCTAATATCTTTTTTTAAAAATTAAATATTCTTCTCCAGTTCCTTTTTAAACCCTTAGGAAATGAAAAAAATTTAATTCATTGTCAAAGCTAAGATAAGCACTATATTTTTTTAAGCTTTCTTTTTTTTCTCTAAAGATAGATTAGTATTATCAGTAACAGTTTCCAAAAAAACTACTAACATTTACATCGTCTAAAAAAATTTTTTTCAATTTCATCAACAGAGTAACCAATAGAATACAGTGTTCCAACCAAAGCTCCTATACTAGTACCAGTGATATAGTCTATTTTAATATTTTCTCTTTCAAGAACTCTTAAAACTCCAAGATGGGCATAACCTTTTACTCCACCACCACTTAAAAACTAAAGCAACCTTTAAATTCTTATTGTCCTTAGCTGATTTTAATTTTTTTGTATTCTCTATTTTATCTTGTAAATTTTTTTATCTGCTCTTCCATTTTTTTCAATTTCAACATCTTCTTTTGTTTTTTTAATTGAATTTCTTCAGTATAAGCAAGATTAAAAAAATTAAAAAAATATATGCTAAGAAAAATTATTTTTTTTCATAAATTGTTCTCCTAAAAAAATAAATAATAAATATCTTCTCTATTTTACCATAAATATTAATAAGTGAGAATTATATTATTATAATAATATAAAAAAATTATGTATAATAAACGATTATATGATATAATTTAAATAAAAAAAGTGAATGGATGGAGGGAATATAATGATAATTGTTACAGGTGGAGCTGGGATGATAGGTAGTGCTTTTGTGTGGAAGCTTAATGAGATGGGTATAAAAGATATACTAATAGTTGATAAATTAAGAACGGAAGATAAAATGGTTAAATATTAGAAAAAAAGAGAATATTATGATTGGATGGATAAAGAAAAATTTACAAGAATGGTTATCTTGTAAAGAAAAATGCTGATAAGATAGAAGCAGTTATTCATATGGGAGCTTGTTCGGCAACAACAGAAAAAAAGATGGAGATTTCTTAATGTATAATAACTATGCTTATACTAAATTCTTATGGAATTTCTGTGCTGAAAAAAATATAAAAATATATTTATGCCTCTTCAGCTGCAACTTATGGTATGGGTGAACTTGGATACAATGATGATGTAGGTCCAGAAGAATTACAAAAAAATTAAGACCTTTAAATAAATATGGTTATTCAAAGAAAAATATTTGATGATTGGGCATTTAAACAAAAAAATCTCAACCTAAACAATGGAATGGATTGAAATTTTTTTAATGTATATGGACCACAAGAATATCATAAAGGAAGAATGGCTTCTATGATATTCCACACATATAACCAATATATGGAAAAATGGATATGTAAAAACTTTTTAAATCATATAAAGAAGGATTTAAAGATGGAGAACAATTAAGAGATTTTGTATATGTAAAAAGATGTTGTAGATATAATGTATTTTATGTTAACTAATGATGTTGAATCAGGGATATATAACATAGGTACAGGAAAAAGCAAGAAGTTTTATGGATTTATCTATGGCAACAATGAGAGCAGCATCTCACAATGATAATTTAGATAAGAATGAAGTTGTAAAATTAATTGAAATGCCTGAAGATTTACAAGGAAAAATACCAATATTTTACAGAAGCTAAAAATTGATAAATTAAGAAAAAAATAGGTTATACAAAAAGAAATGCACAGTCTTGAAGAAGGAGTTAAAGACTATGTTCAAAAATTATTTAGCTAAAGAAGATTCTTATCTATAAGAGAGGTTAAAAAGATGAATGCATTAATATTAGTTATAATTCTTGCTCTAGTTGAAGGTATTACAGAGTTTTTTTACCTGTCAGCAGCACAGGACACATGATATTAGTAAATAAGTTGATAGGAGGAGAATACTTATCTCCAACTTTTTACTAATAGCTTTTTTTAATAATTATACAATTGGGAGCAATACTTTCAGTAGTAGTTTATTTTTTTGGAAAAGATTTGACACCTTTTGTAGAAACTAAAGAGAAATTTGTTTTAAGATTTAGACTATGGCTTAAAAATTGTAGTTGGTGTTTTACCAGCAATGGTTATAGGACTATTTTTTTAGATGACATAATAGATAAATATTTTATGGATAATGTAACAACAATAGCTATAACTTTAATAGTCTATGGAGTTATTTTTTTATAGCCATAGAAGTTATATACAAACTAAAAAAATATTAAAGCAAAAGTTAGAAATTTTAATAATTTAAAAATATAGCACAGCATTTTTAATAGGTTTTTTTCCAATGTCTAGCTATGATACCAGGAACATCAAGATCAGGAGCAACAATAATAGGAGCCTTACTTTTTAGGATTATCGAGACCTTTGGCTGCTGAATTTTCATTCTATTTAGCTATACCAACAATGTTTGGAGCAACAGCTTTAAAGTTACTAAAAAAATGGTTTAGTTTTTTTACAGAAAGAGAGTGGTCTTATTTAGCTTTAGGTTCAGCAATAGCCTTTGTGGTTGCCTATATTGTTATAAAATGGTTTATGGACTTTATTAAAAAGAAGTTTTGCTTCTTTTTGGACTATATAGAATCATACTAGGGATTATAGTTCTTATCTTACTTAGATAAAGATATCTAAAAAAATTCTTTTATATCTGTAATTTTAATGTTATAATATTATGATATAATCTTAAAAAGGATAATAATATGAATACTATAGAAACAAAAAAATAAAAAAATCTATTGCTAATAGAACCAAAAAGTATTTGAAGATAGTAGAGGTTTTTTTATTGAGAGTTATAACTACAATACTTTTTAAAGAATTAGGAATAAATAATATCTTTGTACAGGATAATTTTTTTCTAAATCTTCAAAAAGGAGTTTTAAGAGGATTACATTTTTCAAAAAAAGGAGAATATGCTCAGGCTAAATTAGTAAATGTACTAAGAGGAGCAGTACTGGATGTAACAGTGGACTTGAGAAAAGATAGCGAAACTTTTTGGAAAAATGTTTTATAATAGAATTGAATGAAAAAAATAAAAAGAATGCTTTTTTTATTCCAAGAGGCTTTGCTCATGGCTTTCTTACTTTAGAAGATAATACGGAATTTTTTTATAAATGTGATAATTTCTATAATCCTAAAAAGTGAAGTTGGAATTATTTGGAATGATATAGATTTAAATATAGATTGGAATTTAGATAAATACAATATAAAAAGAAGATGAATTAATAATATCAGAAAAAAGATAAAAAAATATAACTTTTTAAAAGAGTATAGGAGAAAAAAATGAAACTAATATTTGGAGCTAATGGTAAGTTAGGTACAGACTTTAAAGAATTGCTTGACTCTATTGGAGAAAAAGTATATAGCAAGTGATAAAGATGAGATAGATATAACTAATGGTGATTTTTTTAAGAGCCTATGTTCAAACTATGCATCAAAAACTATAAGATAGACACTATAATTAACTGTGCTGCATATAATTATGTAGATAGAGCAGAAACAGAAAAAGAATTATGCTATAAGTTAAATGCAGAAGCACCAGCAACTTTAGCTAATATAGCGGATGAAATAGGAGCAAACTATATAACATATTCAAGTGATTTTGTTTTTTTTAATGGATTGCTGACTAGTTATTTATATGGTGATACTACAGGTTATACTGAAGAAGATGAACCACATCCACTGTCAACTTATGCAAAAAGCTAAGTATGAAGGTGAATTACTAGTGTCACAAGTGATAGAAAAATCCAGAAATAACTTCAAAAAAATGTTTATAGTAAGAACTTCTTGGGTTTTTTTGGTAAAGCTAGTATGAATTTTGTTGACAAAAATAATTGAATTATCAAAAAGAAAAAAAGATGAATTAAAGGTTGTTGATGATCAAGTTTCATCCCCTACTTATTCTAAAGATTTAGCTTACTATAGTTGGGAACTATTAAAAAGTTCAGCTGAAAATGGAATATACCATTTTACAAATGATGGTATAGCTTCAAAAATATGAAGAAGCTAAATATATATTAGATAAAAATTTCTTGGCAAGGAAATTTAATAGCAGTAAAAAAAGAGAAGAACTAGGATTACCTGCAGAAAGACCTAAATTTAGTAAATTAAGCTGTAAGAAAAATAAAGGAAAAAAATTAGGAATAACTATTCCAGATTGGAAAGATGCAATAGATAGATATTTTTAAGGATAACAATAAGTAATCTATAAGGGAGAAGGTAATGTCAAATAAATTAGTAAAAAGTAGAAGAAAAATTTTTTATGAAGAAAAATGAAATAAATATTTATGATTTGATAAATATTTTTTTAAAAAAATATTAAAAATATTTATTATAGTTACAATAGTAGGGATGATAGCAACTTGCCTATATGTAGGAAAAAAAGAATAGTTTTTGATAAGAATAATACAACTTACATCAACTATACATTAAACTATCAGGAAATAAAAAAAGCTATATGGGAGAAATATATTATCCTAGAAAAAAATCCTAAGGAATTATTATTGGATGATAAGTATTTAGAGCTATTGTTTGAAAAATCCAGAACTAAAAAAATCTTTATGAAGAAAAAAAGTAAAAACAAAAATAGAGATGATATTAGTACAAAAAGAGATTTTTTTAACTGAAAAATAAAAATTTTAGAAATAAGTAGTTTAAAAAGAACTAGCTAAAAACGAAAGAAGAGCAAGATTTATTATCTCCTGACTCGTATAGAACAACTGTAAGAGTCAATAGAAAAACTTGATAAAAAAATAGAGAAGTATCAAATAGCATTATGAAGGCATATTTAACTATTCTAAATCAATACTATAAAGAAAAATATGTTTGACTATTTAGAGGAAAGAAAAAGCTTATTTAGAAAAGTCTTTACCAGTACTAAAAAAAGCAACTAGAAGAAAATGCTGTTTCTGGCAAGGTCTCAATTTCATCGGGTGGAACAGAGTCAACTAGTAATAACTATTTTAAATATATCTATCCTATACAAGTATCTAATATAGATACTTACTATGAAAAAAATATAAGACTTTTTGAAAGTGAATATCAATCTATAAAGACTTTGATAGATTTAGAGTTAAATAAATCAGAAAAACTTTATTAAATATGATAGTTCAATTATCAATATAAAAGAAAAAAATCAGGAAATATGATGAAGTTAGCTATAGGTATTATTTTAAGTATATGTTTGGGAGTATTAGCAACATTTGTTAAGGAATTTATAGAAGGATATAAGAAAAAAATAAAAACAGCTAATTAATGGAGGTTATCATGAACACTATAAGAAAAACTAGTGAAGTTTTTTTAATAGACATATTTCTATTAAATATATCATTAGTGATTTCAATATTTTTTTAAAAATACGATCAACTTCAGCTAACAAATAAAAAAATATAAATATTTTTAGTTTACTTCAATCTTTTCTTTTTGTATTATATATTTTATTTTAAAAAAATATAATAATAGTTGGAGATTCAGTGGAACTTCAGAATATATGTCTTTAGTGGCTTTAAGTACATCTATAACAGTTTTATCATATATGTGTAGAGTTTTTTTAAAAACTAGATACTAAAGAGCAGCCTTTACTTTGAAACTTGGATAATATTTACTTTCTTGCTAATAGTTGCAAGATTTTTTTATGTTTTTAACTAGAATGAAAGGTGTAGGAAGAAGTGATGCGAACTCTGAAAAATGTACTTATCTATGGAGCTGGAGAAGCAGGAGTACTATTAGTAAAAAGAATCTAGAATAAATCCAAATTTTTTTCATATAAAAATAGTTGGTTTTTTTTAGATGATAAACCCAAATAAAAAAAGGGTGGAAAAAGTATATGGTTTAAAAAGTTCTAGGTGGCTTAGAAGATGTTGAAAAAAATTATTGAAAAAAATGATGTATCAAAAAAATAATAATTTCTATGCCTTCTGTGGAACAGAGTAAGATTTCAAATATTTTTGAAAGAATTAAATAAACTAAAAAGATGTATCTGTTAAGATATTACCTAATGTAGATAATTTAATTGAAGAAGGAATTTAAGTACACAACTGAGAAATATAAAGTTAGAGGATTTATTAGGCAGAGAAGAAATAAAAAAATCAACACTAAGGAAGTATTTGATTTTATACAAGATAAAAATAGTGTTTGTAACTGGTGGGGGAGGAAGTATAGGCTCTGAACTTATCAATCAAATAGCTAAGTATAATCCTAAAAAAAGATTATTAATATAGAGATTAATGAAAATGCCTCTTACCTTATGGAGTTGGAATTAAAAAGAAAATATCCATATTTAGATTACAAGACAGAGATAGCAAGTGTTAGAGACCTAGATAAGTTAGCTATGCTATTTGATAAATATAAGCCAGATATACTATTTCATGCAGCAGCACATAAACATGTACCACTAATGGAAAATAACCCTGAGGAAGCTATAAAGAATAATATATTTGGAACTAAGAATGTAGCTGAATGTTGTCTTAAATATAAATTGGAATCTGTGGTTTTAATTTCTACAGATAAGGCAGTAAATCCAACTAATGTAATGGGAGCTACAAAAAAAGAGTTTGTGAGATGATTTTCCAAAAAAATATTCTGAAAAAAAGATTCAAATACGAAATTTATGGCAGTTAGATTTGGAAATGTTTTAGGAAGTAATGGTTCAGTTATACCTATATTTTCTAAATTAATAGAAGAAGGAAAGAATTTAACTCTTACTCATAAAGATATAATAAGATATTTTTATGACTATACCAGAAGCAGCTCAACTGGTTATAGAAGCAGCAACTATTGGTAAAGGTGGAGAAATATTAATATTAGATATGGGCGAGCCAGTTAAAATTTATGACCTAGCAAAGAACATGATTAAGTTATCAGGTTCAAATGTTGGAATAGATATAGTTGGACTAAGACCTGGAGAAAAATTATTTGAGGAACTTCTATATGATATAAACTCATCAGAAAAAAACATCAAATAACAAGATATTTATAACTAATATGGAAAAATGAAAAAGTACAGGTTGATATAGATGATTACTATACAATCTTAAAAAGATTTAATAAAGAATAATGATACTGTTGGAATGAGAAGAACTTTAGCTAGTATTATTGGTACTTTTAAAGGGAGAGTGGAATAAAAAAATTGTTGAAAAAGAATATTTGATATTATTTCTTCATTATTTGGACTAATATTACTATCACCTTTTATAATAATAATAGCTATATTAATAAAGCTTGATTCAAAAAGGACCAATATTTTTTTTAAACAAGTAAGAGTAACAAAAAAATGGAAGAGAATTTAAAATTTTTTTAAATATCGTACTATGAAAAATAGGTTCAGATAAATACAGCCAAATAACAGTAGGAAAAGATAGCAGAATAACTAAAATTGGAGATTTTTTTAAGAAAAATATAAGTTAGATGAAATACCACAATTAATAAATGTTTTAATAGGAGATATGAGTTTAGTAGGACCGAGACCTGAGGTTCCTAAGTACATAGCACTTTACACAGAAGAACAAAGAGAAATTTTTAAAGGTAAGAGCTGGAATTACTGACTATGCTTCAATAGAATTTTCAAATGAAAATGATATTTTAGCTAATGAGGTTGACCCAGAAAAAGGCATATATAGAAAAAAATTATGCCAAGAAAAAAATAGAATTAAATAAAAAAATACTTATCTGAAATTTCAGTAATGACAGATATAAAAAAATAATCTTATTGACTATTAAAAAGGATATTGAAATAAGTAAGGAGATGGGAACTATATGGAAAAGAGAAAAATTACTTTTTCTCCACCTGATATAACGGAGAGAGAAATAGCTGAAGTAGTAGACACATTGAGATCTGGTTGGATTACAACAGGACCAAAAACAAAAAAATTTGAAGACGAGATAGCAAAAATATTGTGGAACAAAAAAAGTCTGTAGCTCTTAATTCAGCAACAGCTGCAATGGAATTAGCCTTGAGACTATTTGATATAGGTGAAGGAGATGAAGTTATCACATCAGCTTATACTTATACAGCTTCTGCTAGTGTAATATATCATTGTGGTGCAAAGATAATTTTAGCAGATACTAAAAAAGGTGAATTCAATATAGATCCCTAAAGAGATAGAAAAAAATTAATAACTCCTAGAACTAAAGCTATAATACCAGTTGATATTGCTGGTCTTCCAGCCGATTATACAGAAATTTTTTTGAAGTAGTTGAGAAGAAAAAGAAATATATTTAATGCTAAAAAAAGGAACTTATCAAGAAAAAAACTTGGAAGAATACTAGTTTTAGCTGATTCTGCTCACTCATTTGGAAGTGACTATAAGGAAAAAGAAAATTGGAAGTGTAGCAGATATAACTTCATTTTCGTTTCATGCAATAAAGAATTTGACAACTGCTGAAGGAGGAGCTTTGACTTGGAATCTTCCAGAAAAATTTTTGATAATGAAGAAATTTACAAAGAACTAATGTTATTAGCTTTACATGGGCAAAAATAAAGATGCATTAGCAAAAATTAAAAAGCAGGAGCTTGGAAATATGACATAGTTATGCCAGGTTATAAATGTAATATGACAGATATTATGGCTTCTATAGGTTTAGTTCAACTTCAAAGATATGATAATGAAATTTTTAAAGAAAAAAAGGAAGAATTAATATCTTACTATGAAAAAGTATCTTAGAGACTTAACAGATAAAAATAGAATTACCTATCTTTAAAAAAATGATATTAAAGAAAGTTGTAAACATTTATATATGATAAGATTAAAAAAATCAAGATGAAGAAAAAAAGAAATGAAGTTATTGCAAAAATTAGGAGAAAAATGATATAGCAACAAATGTACATTTTCAACCATTACCACTTTTAACAGCCTATAAAAAAATTAGGTTTTAAAAATAGAAGATTATCCTAATGCATATAATCAATATAAGAATGAAATATCTTTACCACTTCATGATTTTTTTAACTGAAGATGATATAAAAGTACATTTGTGAATATATAAAAAAATTAATTTAAGGAAAAAAATTAACTTTAAATCATAATTATAAAAATAAGGGAGTCAAGATTAGAGATATGGAAAAATAAAGTAAAAAAATTTGTGTAGTTGGACTAGGTTATGTAGGGTTTACCATTGGCAATAACTTTTGCTGAAAAATGACTATAATGTTATTGGATTTGATTTAAATAAAAAAATAAGATAGAAAAAGTATTTATCAGGACAAGATCCAACAAATGAAGTTGGAGATGAAAGAATACAAAAAAATGTAAAAAAATATAGAATTCACATATGATGAGAAAAAAATAAAAAGAAACAGACTTTATAATTGTCGCTAGTACCGACACCTGTTTTAGAAAAATAAAAACACCTGATTTAAAAACCATTAGAAAGTTCTTCAGAAATTGTTGGTAAAAAAATCTAAAAAAAGGAGCTATAGTAGTTTATGAATCTACAGTTTATCCTGGAGCAACTGAAGAAGTTTGCTTACCTATTTTTAGAAAAAAATACTCAGGTTTAGTTTGTGGAGAAGATTTTTAAAAATAGGTTACTCACCAGAAAAGAATAAATCCAGCAGATAAAAAAATAATACATTGACAACAATAGTGAAAAATAGTTTCTGGAATGGATAAAGAAAGTTTAGATAAAAATAGCTGAAGTTTATGGTAGTATAATAAAAGCTGGAGTTCATAGAGCTTCTTCTATAAAAAGTTGCCGAAGCTGCAAAAAGTTATTGAAAAACTCTCAAAGAGATATAAATATAGCTTTTATCAATGAATTAGCAATAATTTTTTTGATAGAATTGGAATTGATACTTTAGAAGTTTTACAAAGCAGCAGGAACAAAATGGAACTTTTTACCATATAGACCCGGTTTAGTTGGAGGACACTGTATAGGAGTGGATCCATATTACTTAGCAAATAAGGCTTCTGAATTAGGATACCATGCACAAGTAATATTAGCTGGAAGAAGAATAAATGACAGTATGGCTAAATTTGTAGCAGAAAAAAACTATAAAGAAATTGATAAATGCTAATATTAGAGTAAAAAGGGGCAGACATTTTTAATAATGGGGCTAACTTTTAAAGAAAAATTGTCCAGATTTAAGAAATTCAAAAAGTAAATGATATTATATTAGAATTAAAAAGAATATGGAGTAAATGTTCATGTAGTAGATCCAATAGCAGAAAAGATAGAAGCCAAAAAAAGAATATGGAGTAGAATTAGAAAAATCTAAAAGATATAAAAAAATATGGACGCTATTATAGTGGCTGTTGGTCATAAAGAATATAGAGATATGGATATAAAAGAGCTATATCAATACTATAATGAAGTCTATAGCAAACCTTTACTTATAGATGTGAAATCTATTTTTTTGATAAAGAAGAAGCAGAAAAAAGAGTATGATTATTGGAGGCTATAAAAAAATGAAAAATATCTTTATTAAATTTAAAAAGACAATATAAATATCTAAAAGAAGATATAGAAAAAAATATTTCAGAAATTTTTAGAAGGTGGAGCATATATAAATGGACCTCAAACTAAAAAAAGTTTGAAAAAAAGAATGGAAGAATATTTAGGTGTAAAACATGCTATAGGAATAGGAAACGGAACAGATGCTTTAGTTATAGCTTTAGAAGCTTTTAGGAATAGGTAGAGGAGATGAAGTTATAACAAGTCCTTTTACATTCTTTGCGACTGCTGAAGCAATATCAGTTGTAGGAGCAGTACCAGTTTTTTTGTTGATGTAAAATTAGAAGATTTTAATATTGATGAAAAATAAAATAGAGAAAGCTATAACTTCTAAAAACAAAAAGCTATTATGCCAGTTCATATTTTTTTGGAACACCTGCAAATATGGATAAAAATAAATGAAATAGCAAAAAAAGAATAATTTATATGTTATAGAAGATGCTTGTCAAGCAATTGGTGCAAAAATATAAAGGACAAATGATAGGATCGCTTTCAGATATAGCTTGTTTTTCATTTTTCCCAACAAAAAAATTTAGGGACTTATGGAGATGGAGGATTAATAGCTACAAATAATGATAATCTTGCAACTATTTGTAGAGCTTTAAAAAGCCCATGGAAGTGGAGAAAATGGAGAAATAGCATATAATTTACTTAATAATATAGAAGAAGAAGTAAAAAGTAGATAGTCAAGTAGATGATACAGTTTATAATCCAAAGAAATATTATAATTATTTAATAGGTCATAACTCAAGATTAGATGAGTTACATGCAGGAATATTAAATATAAAATTAAATTATTTAGATGAATGGAATAGTAAAAAGAAATACAATTGCAAAAATATTATGATGAAAAAAATTAGATGATAAAAAAAGTATAAAAAAATGCAGTTAAGAGAAGATGATTATAATGTTTATCATATGTATATCATTCAAACTGAAAAATAGAAATGAATTAACAAAAAAATTAGATGAAGCAGGAATAGCTTATGGAGTTTATTATCCTGTACCTTTACATCTACAAAAAAAGTATATAAGAATTTAGGATATAAAGAAGGAAATTTACCTAATGCAGAGTATCTATCTAAGAGAACAATTGCAATTCCAGTTGATCCTGAATTGACTGAGGAAGAAAAAAAGAATATATTGTAAATTTCTTAAATAATTTAGAGTTATAGGAGATAAAAATGAAATTATCAGATTTAAATTTTGGTAAAAGTAGAAAAAAAGATGGTGAATTTAATTGGTTAGGACTTACAGCCGAAGATTATGAAGAAAAAAAGTTTTAACTTTTTAAAAATGATGCAAAAATATAAAAAGAATTAAAAAGTCAATTACAGCTATTTTTTTACTACACTAGAGATAAGCAAGAAATTGGAAGATTATAATTATGCTTTTACTTGTTGTAGAGAATCCAAGAAAAAGAATTTTTTTAAATTACACAATAAGTTGTATAGTCAAAATTTTTTTCTTTCAAAAAAATAAAAAAATATAATTTCAGAAAAAAAGCAAGTATTGCTGATTATAATGTTATTATAGAAGATTATGGAGTTATTTTGATTAGATATAAATCTGGAAAAAAATAGTAACAATTGAAGGAAGTGCTATAGTATATCCTAAAAAAATCTTGAAGAAACTTTAACTATAACTGGAGAAAAAAAGGAATGGTTGTAACGGATGGAATGGCAGTTAATAAAAATAAATACTTGGAGAGTAGAAGGAGACAACGAACAAGAGTATTTTTTTCTATTGATTGTGAAAGATCCTAATTCTGTTTATGGTTATGGACATGAAGCATTGTACAAAGATTTTGTTGATGCTCTAAATGAAAAATAGAGAACCTTTAGTTAATGGTATAGCTGAGTTAAATGCAGTGAAAATAATATTAGCTACATATAAATCTCAAAAAAATAGGAATGGCTATAAAATTTGATGAATTTAAAGAGTTTTTCGACTTTGGATATGAAAAAAATAGCCACCAAATTCTAAGAATAAAAAATGTTTTTATCAAGTAATCTATATCTTTATAAATAAGATAGATTAGAGATTATTAAATTTTTGAAAAATTATAGAATTTTATATATGAGATTAAATATTAATGGAGGATAAATGCAGTTCAAAAAGTTTAGAATACCCATTTGATTGGGAATATTTGAATCGTAAAAAGAAATCATTAAAAAAAGAGAATTGGAAGCTAGTAGAGATTTTTTTATTGAAAAAGAAAAATAGCTATTTTAGGTGGTAGTACTACAAATGAGCTTAGATTAAATTTAGAACTTTTTTTTATTGAAAGAAGGGATAAAACCTATATTTTATGAATCTGAATATAATAAATATTATGAAGATGCACTTTTTAGCCAAGAATTATTAGAATTTAAACCAGATATTGTATATGTATACAGTACAATAAAAAAATATAAAAAAACTTTCCTTCTATTGCAATTGAACAAAAAGCAAAATGAAGATATTTTTTTGATTTTTGAAACTAAAAAAATTAGAAACAATTTGGGAAAAACCTTTTTTTCAAAAATTAGCTTGTGTAGTTATTCAAAAATAACTTTGAACTTCCACAAACTAGAATAATAGGAAATTCATCTTTTTATTTAGAAAATGGAAATGTTAATTTTATAAATAAGTTAAATCTTTTCATCTCAGAAGCTACAAAAAAATATAGTAATTTATATATTAATGATATCAACTATTTATCTTCACTTATTGGATTAGAAAAAAATGGTATGATAATGAATTATGGTTCAACTATAAATATGCTATGTCATTTGAAGGAATAACATATATAGCACATAGTGTAGCAAGCATAATAAAAATCTATATATGGTAAAAAAATAAAGAAGGCAATAGCTCTTGATTTAGATAATACTCTTTGGGGAGGGATTATTGGTGATGATGGAGTAAATGGAATAAAAAAATAGGAAGTGAAACAGCTATTGGGGAAGCATATGAAGATTTCCAAAAAAATATAAAAGAAATAAAAAAATATGGGAATAGTGTTAACTATTAATTCAAAAAATGATCTAGAAAATGCATTGGAAGGTCTAAAAACATCCTAGTATGATTTTACATGAAGAAGATTTCTTTACAATAAAAAGCAAATTGGAATCTAAAAATCAAATAATATTTTTAGAAAGTGCTAGAGAAATTAATATAGGGGAAGATTCTTTTGTGTTTATAGATGATAATCCTGTCGAAAGAGAATTAGTAAAAAAAGTCAATTAAATACTGTATCTGTCCCTGATATAGGGGATAAGATAGAACTTTTTAAAAAAATTTTATCGATAGAAATAGTTATTTTGAAATAATTTCTCTTTCAAAAAGAAGATTTAGAGAGAGCTAAATATTATCAAGATAATCAAAAATAGAGAAAAAGAAGAACAAAATTATTCGAATTATAATGATTATTTAAAGTCATTGGATATGATTGCAGAAATAGCTGAAGCTAAAGAAGTATATTTAGAGAGAATATATCAACTTATAAATAAAACTAATCAATTTAATCTCACTACTAAAAGATATACAAAATTTGAAGTAGATGAAGTTTATAAAGACCCAAAAGCAAATACTTTTTATATGGAAAAATTAAAGGATAAATTTGGAGATAATGGACTTATAAGTATAATTATAGCTGAACAAAAAAAGGAAAAAGTATTAGAAATTCCTTTATGGCTTATGAGTTGTAGAGTATTAAAAAGAGATATGGAAATTGCTATGTTGAATGAATTAGTAAATTTAGCAAAAGAAAGAGGAATAGAAAAAAATGATTGGAACATACATTCCAAGTAAAAAAATTCAATGGTAAAAAGATCATTATAAGAATTTAGGCTTTAAATTTGAAAAAAAGAAGAAAAATGAAGTTTTTTTACATGGGTTTTAGAAATAAAAAGATTATCAGCCAAAAAGAATGTATGATAGAAAAAGGAGAGTACTAATATGGATATTTTTAAAAAAATTAGAAGTTATTTTTTTAGAGATATTTTTTTGATGATGAGGATATTGTTTTAACAAATGAAACAACAGCTAATGATATTGAAGATTGGGATTCGCTAGCTCAAATAAATTTAATTGTAGCAATAAGAAGAGAATTTCAAATAAATTTTTGATTTAGAAGAAGTTAGTAAATATAAAAAAATGTTGGAGATATAATAGGTGCAATAGATAAAAAAATAAATTTAGCTAATAATTAGAATGTTAGTAAAAAAAGCTACAGGTTTAGGAACAAGTATTTTTTTCCACATGTAGAATATTTATCTAAAAGAACAATTACAATTCCAGTTGATTCTGAATTGACTGAAGAAAAAAAGAATATATTGTAGATTTCTTAAATAATTTAGAGTTATAGGAGATAAAAATGAAGTTATCAGATTTAAATTTTTGGTAAAAGTAGGAAAAAGATGGTGAATTTAATTGGTTAGGACTTACAGCTGAAGATTATGAAGGAAAAAAAGTTTTGACTTTTTTTAAATGATGCAAAAATATAAAAAGAATTAAAAAAATAGATCGATAACAGCTATTTTTTTACTACACTAGAGATAAGTGAGAAATTAAAAAGATTATGATTATGCTTTACTTATTGTAGATAACCCAAGAAAAGAATTTTTTTAAATTACACAATAAGTTGTATAGTCAAAATTTTTTTATTTCAAAAAAAGTAAAAAAATATAATTTCAGAAAAAAAGCAAAAAAATTTCAGAAAAAAAGCAAGTATTGCTGATTATAATGTTATTATAGAAGATAATGTAGTTATAGAGTCAGATGTAACGATATATGAAAATGTTACAATAAAAAAAGAAATTCAATAATTCATTCAGGAAGTAGAATAGGAGGACCAGCATGTGAGTTTTCAAGGTTTGGAGATGAAGTATTGGAAGTATTTTCGGCTGGAAATGTTTTAATAGATGAGAATGTTGAAGTACAAAATAATGTATGTATAGATAAAGGGGTATTTGATCGAAACATATATAGGTAAAAAAATGTAAAAAAATAGATAATTTAGTTCATATTGCACATGATGTTAAAAATATGAAAATACTCTTATTATAGCTTGTTCTTTTTATAGGAGGAAGAACAAGAATTTTTCAAAAAAATTCTTTAATAGGTCCCTAATTGTACTATAAAGAATGGGCTATTATTAGGGTGAAAATTCAAGAGTTACAATGGGAGCTGTTGTTGTAATGAATGTAAAAAAATAATGAAACTGTCAGTGGAAATTTTGCAATGCCACATAATCAGTTTTTAAAAAAATTTTAAGGATGAAAGGAGAAAAAAATGTTAGATAAATTTAATAAAATTTTTATGTTTAGCACCCCATCCAGATGATATTGAACTAGGTTGTGGGGGAACTATATCCAAATTAATTGAGTTAGGTAAGGAAGTACACTATTGTACATTTTCTTTATGTGAAAAAAATCAATTCCAGAAGGATATGCAAAAAGATAATGCACAAAAAAAGAATTATGAGATTCTTGTAATATATTAGGAATAAAAAAAGACAATATACATTTTTTTATTATTTTGAAGTAAGAGAATACAAAAGAGATAGACAATTAATTTTTAGAAGAATTAATAAAGTTAAGAGAAAAAAATAAATCCTGATTTAATTTTTTTACCAATGCCAAATGATATACATCAAGATCACTGTACAATTTCAGAAGAAGGAATAAGAGCTTTTTAAGAAAAAGTACAATATTTGCCTATGAAGTTCCTTGGAATAATCTTTTTAGAAAAACAATTTATTTATAGAGTTAACTGAAGAGCAACTTCAACGAAAAAAATAGAATCATTAAAAAGCATATAAATCACAGTATTTTAGAAGTTATGCAAGTGAAGAATATATAAAGAGTTTAGCTATAGTAAGAGGGGTACAAGGTAAATATAAGTATGCAGAAACTTTTAATATAATAAGGATGTTTTTTTATGAAAAAGTACACTATTTTCTTTTTAATGTAAATAAAAATAAATAATAATTTTTTTTCTTTTTATAAATGGTGTTTCTACAGTTTCAAATCCTAGAAATAATTCTATTATTTTTTTAAAATAAAAATAAATTTAGAATTATTAAAAAAATTAGAAAAAAATAGAAGAAAGCAGTAATTTTTTTAAAAAGTTGGTTTAAATGCAAAAAGTTTAGAATATAAGAATATAGTAAAAATATGTAAATAATCCAAGATTAGAATATGCAAAGTTTTTTTGTATAATATATTAGAAGAATTTGGATATTATAAGGAACAAAAAAATATTACCTAAAAAAATGGATATTATCATGGAAAAAAACTTAAAACTTGGAAAAAAATATTGTAATAGAACCATTTGTAAGAATAGGAGATAATGTAGAGATAGGAGACAATACAATAATAAAAATCTGGTGCCATTATAAGCAATAATGTAAAGATAGGAAGTAATTGCTACATTAGAGAAAAATTCCGTTATAGGTGGAGAAGGTTTTGGAATTGAAACAGATATAGATGGAAAAAAACATATAGAATACCACATATAGGTGGAGTAGAGATAGGTAATAATGTAGAAGTTGGAGCATTGACAACAGTATGTTCAGGAACAATAGAAAAAGACAATAGTTAAAGATTATGTAAAAACTAGATGATCATGTTCATGTAGCACATAATGTGATATTAGAAGAAGGCGTTCTAATTGTTGCTGGAACAGTGATAGGAGGCAGTACTAGAATAGGTAGAAATTCAAAAACTGCACCAAATACAGCTATAAGAAATGGTTTAGAAATAGGAAACAATGTTGTTATGGGGATGTCAGCAAGAGTAAATGAGAATTTACCTGATAATATTATTGTGACAAATGAAAAAAAGCAGATACTTTAGAAAATATAAAAAAAGTATTCTAAGTATAAAAAAAGATTTATTAAAAAAATATAGGAGAAAAAAATGATTAATATTTGGTTAATAAATCAATATAGTTATCCTCCTGGAAAAAAAGTAATTGGAGAAGACACTTTGATTTGTTTAAAAAAATTTTTTTCAAAAAGAAAAATTATAATATTGATGTAATATGTGGTTCTTTTTGTCCATGATAGAAAAGAGGAAATTTTTAAATAAAGGCGAAAAAAATATAGATTAGTAAACAGTGAAGGAATAAAATATCATATTTTATCTGGAATTTTGTATAAAAAGTAAAAATAGTGCGTATGTTATCAATGGTTCAATTTTCAAAGTTTTATTTTTTTCAAAAAAAGTTAAAAGATAAACCAAATATAATATATGCTTCAAGTCCACATCCTTTTAATGGATTAGCAGGAATGTATTTAGCTAGAAAATATAAATGTCCTTTTATATTAGAAATTAGAGATTTATGGCCTGAAACATGGGTTGCAATGGGAGCGACAACAAAAAAAGTATTTTATATAAAGTATTTGCTTATATAGAAAAAAAGTTTTTGTATAAAAAAATGCAGATAAAATAGTAACACTCACTGCAAATAAAGATTATTATATTTCAGTGGGAGTAGACGAAAAAAAGTAGAGATAGTATCAAATGGAGTAGATTTAGAAAAAAATATGATAGTTTAGTAGAAGAAAAAGACCCTATTAAGTTTTTTTAGAAAAATAAATTTAATATATTGTACACTGGTGCACATGGAACAGCAAATTGTTTAGAATTTATTATAGAGGTAGCAAAGTTAATAAAAAAATGATGAAATAATATTTAATTTTATAGGTGAAGGTGAAAAAGAAGAACTTATAAAGAAATCTAAAGAATATAATTTAAAAAAATGTTAAATTTTATCCACCTATAAATAAGAATTTAATTCCGAGCACTTTAAAAAAAGGAGATGCAATGATTTTACCTGTTAGGGATGAACCTTTATATAAATATGGAATTAGTCCTAATAAGATATATGAGTACTTTGCTTCTTCAAAACCAATAATTTTTTTCTGGAAATGTTGCAAACGACATGGTAAAAAGAAGCTAATGCTGGTATTTCGGTAGAAGCTGAGAATATAGATAAAAATAAAGGAAGCAGTATTATCATTATATAGCATGTCAACAGATGAAAGAAAAAGTACTAGGAAAAAAATGGAAGAAAAGTATGTTGAAGAAAAATTATGATACAAAAAGTTTTATCTAAAAAAATTGAAAAAAATAATTTTTAAATCTATTGGAGGATAAAAAAATGTATAATGTTGCAATTATTGGTTGTGGAAGAATATCTCATAAAAATAGCAGAAGGAGTTGCTAAAAAAATAACGATAGAATGAAGTTAGTTGTTTTATGCGATCCTATAGAAGAAAAAGATGTTTGAAACAGAGAAAACATATAATAAGAAAAATTAAAAAGTGAAATTCCAATTTTAAAAATATAAAAAAACTATAAGGAAATATTAAAAAGAAAAATAAAATAGATATAGCAATTATTTCAACAGAAAGTGGTTATCATGAAGAAATAGGGCTATATTTTCTTGAAAATGGAATTAATGTTATTATTGAAAAAAACCATTAGCTATGTCAATAGAAGGTGCTCAAAAAAATTGGTAGATACAGCAAAGAAAAAAATAATCTAAAATTAGCAGCTAGTCACCAAAAATAGATTCAATTATCCTATTCAACTTTTTAAAGAAAGCAATAAAAAGAAGATAGATTAGGAAAAAAATATTTAATGGGATGGCAAGAATTTTTGTGGACTAGAGATGACAACTATTATTTACAAGCTCCTTGGAGAGGAACTTGGGCTTTAGATGGTGGAACTTTAATGAACCAATGTATTCATAATATAGATTTAATAAATTGGATGATGGATGATGAAATAGATACTGTATATGCTCAAACTTCAAATTATATTAGAAATATTGAAAGCAGAAGATTATGGAGTTATACTAATTAGATATAAATCTGGTAAAAATAGCAACAATTGAAGGAAGTGCAGTAGTTTATCCCAAAAAAATCTTGAAGAAACTTTAACTGTAACTGGTGAAAAAGGGAACAGTAGTAATTGGTGGAATGGCAGTTAATAAAAATAAATACTTGGAGAGTGGAAGGAGACAATGAACAAGAATATTTATCTATTGATTGTGGAGATCCTAATTCTGTTTATGGTTATGGACATGAAGCATTATATAAAGATTTTGTTGATGCTTTAGATGAAAATAGAGAGCCACTTGTAAATGGAATAGCAGGGCTAAATGCAGTAAAAAAATAATATTAGCTGCATATAAATCTCAAAAAAACAGGTTTACCTATAAAATTTTTCAGAATTTAAAGAATTTTCAACTTTAGATATGGGAGGACTTAATGTTTAATTTTTTTATAAAAATTAATGGATATATATATAATAAAAATTTCAAATAAAAAAATTTATTCATTAATCAAAAAGTATCAAGAGAAAAATTTTTAGAGGAAGTCTATAAAGAAAAATTTTTCAAGAAAATTATTTTTTTCTAGAAGTTATTGTCAATATTTATGTCAAAAAAATTATACAAACAAAAATTATATTTTTTTAAATTTTATATCTTTTTTTTCTCATAAAACTTATACTTGTTTTTTTTAAAAAAATATTTCATAATAAAAAGAAGAAAAAGGTAAAAGTTCTTTATTTTTGGAATAGAAAAAAACAATCCCAAAAGAGTTTTTCACACTATGAAAGCTAGAAAAATCACCTTTTTACAAAAAAAGATATTGAATATTTTGAGAATGATATTTTAAAAGAAATCTAAAAAGGAATACTACTTTTGCCTTGAAAGTTTTTGCTAAAAAAATAGCAATATATAGGTATAATATAGAAAAAAATATTCACCTGAAATATTCTTAGTAACATCTGAATATAGTTGGACTTCATCTATTTTAACAGAATTTTTGTGAAAAAAATAAAAATACTTCATATAAATTATATGCATGGAAATAAATGGTATGTCATTAGAGATTCATTTTTTTAAATTTCACAAATGTTATGTATGGGATGAACATTATGCAGAAATTTTTTTGTAAATTAAAAGGCTTTTTGAAGGACAATTTGAAGTTATTGATTATTTAGATTTCATTCCACAAATAAATATTGAAATAAAAAGAATTATATAATACATATTATTTGCAAATAGACGAAACAGAAGATGAAGTTGATCGAAATAATTATTATATTGGAGAAATTAAGATTAAAAAAACTGGCTACAAAGGAAAGATAAGATGTCATCCAGTATATACTCCTCAAAAAAATAAAAAAATAAAAATTCCCAAGGAAATGTTAGATGAGGAGAAAAAAATATATCATTCTATTGTAAAAAAAGCAATTACCTAATTTCTAAATATTCTACAGTTTTATATGAAGCTTTTGTTATGAAAAAAAGGAATTGTAGTTATTGATGATATTACTAAAGGAATAGAAAAAAATATAATTCTTTAAAAAGAATTAGGATGGGTATCAGGATATAAACCTCATTTAATGTTAAGTGAAATTATCAAAGAAGGTTCAGTATGAATAATCTAATTATAAGTATATATATATTTATATCATTTATTTCGATGTATAATTTAGAAAAATAAGTCTATTATACTATATTTGTTATTAATTTTTCCAATTGATGATGTTTGGTTTTAATTTATATGTCTTATTGAAAAAGAAAAAAATATAAAAAAATTTCAAAAGATGTTTTTTTTAATATTACTTATAACTATATTTTTCTTTAATTTTTTTAATATAGATACACTAGGAAATTATATAATAAATATAATTTTTAATATTTAATATTTATATATTAACAAGATATAGGTGGAATTATGTATACAAAAAGAATATTTTTTTATATGCTAATATTTTTTTAATATAATTAATATGTTTCTATACAAATATTCTACTAGAATCTATGGAGCACCTAAAGTTATATTAGGTTATACATTACCTAAAAATTTTAGTACCTCAAATATGGGTAGCAAGCCTTTCATTAATAGCTGTGTACTCTTTATTTTCTATAAATTTAATAAAAAAATAAGTTATTAAAGATATTTATTGTATTTTTTTAAGTCTATCTTTAATTATAGTTGCAGGAAAGTTTACTACAATATTAGCTTTATTAATAGCAGGAACAATATATTTATTGAATTCGAAATTTTTTTCTTCTTTCTTCAAAAAAATGCTAAAAATATACCCTAAAAGGCAATGTTGACAATATGTTTTTTTGTAGCCCATTTATATTTTTATTACTTTACTATTGTTTATAACAAATTTTTTTGAATACTAAGGTTATAGATGTTTCTAATCTATTTTCAGGAAGGCATTTACTTTGGATAGATTATATTAATTATATTTATGATAATAAATTTCAAATTTTAGTAGGAAATGGTTTTTTTCTGATGAAAAATATCGTATTTGTTACATCCACATAATCAATATTTAACTATTTTTTTTACACATTAGGAATTTTAGGGTTTATTATTTATTATTTATTTTATTTAAAAAGTTATAGATGAAAGTATTAAAAATAAAAAAACAATATCCTAATTTGTTTATGATATTAATAATCATTATATTTGAAATGTGTGGAGATGATTATTTTATTTTTAACAATAAATCCATTAAATTTAATAATTATATTTTTTTAATACATAATTCAAAAATATAATATAAATAGTGAACAAATATTAAAAAAATAGAAAAAAATACATTAAAGAGAACTAAATATAATAGGTATTACAATAAACCTAGTATAGTTAAGGAGAAAAGAAGATGAAGAGTGAAGTAACTGTTGTAATGTATCACTATATTAGAGATTTAAAAAAATAGTAGATATCCTAATATAAAGGGATTAGATATTGAGAAATTTAAAAAAGCAGATTAAATTTTTTTAAAAGAAAAATTATAATTTTGTAAGAATTGAAGATTTAATAGAATACTATAAAAAAATCCAAAGGAAAAAAAGGATTACCAGATAAGGCAATTCTATTAACTTTTTGATGACGGATACAAAAGATCATTATACTTATGTTTTACCAGTTTTATTAGAAAATAATATTCAAGGTTCTTTTTATATACCAACAAAAATGTTTTCAAGATAAAAAAAGTATTAGATGTTAATAAAAATACATTTTATTTTAGAAAGTTGTATAGGTGAAGAGGAGAAAAATTTTTAAAAAGAAATAGAAGATTATCTAGAAAAGAATAAAGATAGTAGAATATCACTTTCGTATAATGATTATTTTTAAAGAATATGCAGTTGATTCTCGTTTTGATAAGAAAGAGATTATTTTTTTATCAAGAGAATGTTGCAAGTAGTTTTACCTGAAGACTATAGAGAAAAAGTTAGTAGACATATTATTTAAAAAAAGTATGTTTTGCACAATAGGAGATAAAATAATATCAGAAAGAGCTTTTTTTGGGAAGAACTTTATTTAACTCCAGAGCAAATAAGAATGATGGAGAAACTAGGGATGCATATAGGATTTCATAGCCATAATCATGTTTGGTTAAATTCATTATCCAAAGAAGAACAAGAATTTCAAATAAAAATCTTCTATAAATTACTTTAAAGAAATAGGAGTTAAAAACAGAAAAAAATGACATTATCTTATCCTTATGGTGGATATAATGGAGAAAGTGTAGAGCTTATAAAAAAATATGGAATACCTCTTGCTTTCACAACAAAAAGTAGCTATTGCAGATTTAAATAAAAAAATGAAAAACTATGCATTACCTAGATTAGATACAAATGATTTTTTTATCAAGGTTAAAAATTTAAAGGAGGAAAAATCATGAAAAAAATGCTTTGATTATTGGTGCTGGATTAGCAAGTGAAAAGATATTAGATGAAATATTACAAACAAAAAGAATTGAATATAAAAAGGAATTTTTAGATAAAGATTCTAATAAATTTGGTGCTGAAAAAAAGAGAAATTTTTGATTTTTAGGGAATTATGATAACATCGAGAAATATGTAACTAACCTAAATATAGAAGTTATAATAATTGCAACAACTGAAATGTCTACTGAAGAAATTAAAGAAAAAAATTCAAAAAAAGATAGATAATAAGAAAAACTATCACATATATATTGCCAAATATAGAGGATTTAGATTTAAAAAAATCTTTATTATCTCAATTAAAAAAATATAAATATTCCATTATCAGTTCCTAATTTAAATAAAAAAAGAAATATTAAAAAAATTTAGAAGAATGCTTAGAAAGTGGTTGGGTTTCTACTGGTGGAAAAATTTATACCAGAATTTGAAGATAAAGTAAAAAAATATAAAAAAACTAAGTGTGCAGCTGGAGTACAAAGTGGAACATCTGGACTGCATATGGCTTTTACAAGTTTTAGGAGTTCAAAGAGATGAAGAAGTAATAGTACCAACTTTAACATTTATTGCTGCAGTAAATCCTGTCACTTATCTTGGGGCAAATCCAGTTTTTTTATAGATTGTGATGATAGTCTATGTATGGATCCTATAAAATTAGAAAAAAATTTTTGCTCGGAAGAATGTGATTTTATAGATGGAATATTAGTAAATAAAAAAAGACTAACAGAAAAAAATTAGAGTATTGGTAATTGTTCATGTTTTTGGAAATATGGCAGATATGGAAAAAAATTATGGATATTGCTAAAAAAATATAATTTAAAAAGTTTTAGAAGATGCAACAGAAGCATTAGGAACTTACTATACAGAAGGTAGATATAAAGGGAAATATGCTGGAACTATGGGAGATTTAGGAGTTCTATCATTTAATGCAAATAAAAATCATCACTACTGGTGGTGGAGGAATGGTTGTAGGAGATAACTATGACTTAGTAGAAAAAAAGTTAGATTTTTTTATCTTCTCAAGCCAAAAAAAGATCCTCTATACTTCATACATGATGAGATAGGTTATAATTATCGTATGTTAAATTTACAAGCTGCATTAGGAACTAGCCAAATAGACGAATTAGAGTCTTTTATTGAAACAAAAAAACTAGAAATTATTACTTATATAAAAGAAGCAGTAACTAAAAATAGAAGGGCTAGAACTTTTTAACTTTTAGAAAGGGTATAAGACCAAACTATTGGTTTTATTCTTTAGTAGTGGACAAAGAAAAAAATATGGTTTAAATAAAGATGAATTATTAAGAAAAATTGGTTTCAGAAAAATATACAAACAAGACCAATTTGGGGATTAATTCATCAACAAAAAAACCTTATCAAAAAAATATGAAACTTACCAAATGGAAAAAAATCATTATGGTATCATGAAAGAGTTTTTAAATATTCCTTGTAGCTCTAATTTGACAGAAGAAGAAGTTGAAATTGTAATAAGTAAGTTAAAAAAATAGAATGAGGAGAAATTATGAAAAAAATCATAATTATAGGCTCAGGAGGACACGCAAAAGTTGTTGCTGATATTATCTTAACTAGAGAAAAAAAGAGCTTAATGAGAATTTAAAAAAATTATTGGATTTTTTTAGATGATAATTTCAAAAAAATTTAAGGTATGATAATATTTTTTTAATATACCAATTCTTGGAGATTTGAATAATATAGATAATTTTAGTAAGAATGAAGATTATTTTTTTATTATTGCAATTGGGAGTAATGAAGTTAGAAAGAAAAATTTCAGAAAAAAATATAAAGAATTGAATTATTATACTGCGATACATCCAAAAAAGTATAATTTCAAGAGAAGTTGAAATTGGAAGTGGAACTGTAGTAATGGCTAATGTAGTAATAAATCCAGCTTCTACTATAGGAAGACACTGTATAGTAAACACTTCATCTGTTATTGAGCATGATAATAAAAATAGGAGATTATGTACATATATCACCAAATACCACTTTATGTGGAGGAGTAAATATTGATGATAATAGTTGGATTGGAGCAGGAAGCGTCGTACGACAACAAATATATATTGGAAAAAAATGTTGTAGTTGGTGCAAATTCAGTTGTTGTAAAGGATATAGAAAATAGCTGTATTGTAGCTGGAAATCCAGCAAAAAATAAAAAAGAAAAGGAAATGAAATAAATGAGAAAAAGTTTTTTTATAATTGCAGAAGCAGGAGTAAACCATAATGGAAAAAAATGGAGTTGGCATATAAGTTAGTAGATGCTGCTAAAAGAAGCAGGAGTGGATGCAGTAAAATTCCAAATTTTTAAGTCAGAAAAAAACTTATATCAAAAGTCTACTAAAAATGGCTGATTATCAAAAAGAGAACTTAAAAAGAAAAATATAAGCCAACTAGATATGGTTAAGAAATTAGAACTTAGTTATGAAGACTTTATAAAAAAATAAATGAATATTGCAAAGAAAAAGGTATAATGTTTATGGCTACTCCTTTTTGATAACGATAGTTTAGATTTCTTAGTAGATACTTTAAAAAGTAGATGTTTTTAAAAAAATAGGTTCGGGGGATTTAAATAACTATCCTTTTCTAGAAAAAGTAGCATTAAAAAAACAAAGAAATTATCTTATCAACGGGAATGTCTAATCTTTCAGATATAGAGGGAGCTTTTAGACTTTATTTCTCAATATACAGATAAAGAAGTGAAAGTATTACATTGTACGACAAATTATCCATGTCCTATGGATGAAGTAAATTTAAAAAGCTATGAATACTATAAAAGATGCTTTTTCAAGTTGTAGTTGGATATTCTGACCATACTTTAGGAATAGAAGTACCAATTGCAGCGGTTGCTTTAGGGGCAGAAATTATAGAGAAACATTTTACTTTGGATAAAAACTATGGAAGGACCAGATCATATTGCTAGTTTAGAACCAAATGAATTAAAAAGAAATGACTAGAACAATTCGTAATATAGAAAAAAAGCCTTAGGGTTCTGGAATAAAAAAACCTAATAAAAAGTGAGATTAAAAATTCAAAAGTATAGTAAAAAGAAAAAAATAGTCTTAGCAAAAGATGTTGAAGAAAAATCATATCTTAACAGAAAGTGATTTAGAATATAAAAAGATGTGAAAATGGAATTGAGTCAAAAATATTACAAGAGCATAATAGGAAAAAAAGTAAAAAAAGAAAAAAATTGATGCAGATTCTCCTTTAAAGTGGGAAGATATATTACAATAGGAGATTTTTATGAAAAAAATATGTGTTGTAACAGGAACTAGAGCAGAATATGGACTTTTTAAAAAGAACTTATTAGTCAAATAAATCAAGATAAAGAGCTTGAATTACAATTAATTGTAACAGGGATGCATTTATCACCTGAATTTGGTTTTTACATATAAAGAAATTGAAAAAGGATGGATTTTTTTAATAAGTGATAAAATTGAAATTTTAATGAGTTCAGATACTGATATAGGGATTTCTAAAAGTACAGCTTTAACTTTAATTAGTTTTTTTCAGAAACATATAATAGATTAAAAGCCAGATATGGTAATTCTTTTTAGGAGATAGGTATGAAATATTAGCAACAGCATTAGCAGCATATATAGCTAAGATTCCTATAACTCATTTATGTGGTGGAGATATAACTGAAGGGGCATATGATGATGCTTTTCGTCATAGTATAACTAAGATGGCTTATCTTCATTTTCCAACTACAATGTTAGCTAAGAAAAGAATAGAACAGTTAGGAGAAAAATCCTGAAAAAAAGTGTTTTATTGCGGTTATTTAGGGAATGATGAATTAAATAAACTAAAGTATAAAGATAAAAAAAGAATTAGAAAAAGTAGTAAATTTTAACTTAGATAACTATATGCTAATAGTGTATCATGCTACAACATTAGAAAAAAAGAAAACCCAGCTGAATTTTTTTGAAAAATATGATGAAATATTTGATAGAAAAATTTTAAAGAATATAATTTTTGTTATTATAAAAGGAAATTCAGATACTTATGGAAGAAGTATTAATCAAAAAAATTGATGTTTTAGAAAATAAATATCCTACAAGAGTAAAAAGGATTCTTTTCCTTGTCAAGAGAAGAATATTTAAACTTCTAAAAAAACTCAAATATAATGATAGGAAATTCATCTAGTGGAATCTATGAAGCTCCATGTTTAAAAAAATTAAATATAAATATAGGAGATAGACAAAAAGGAAGAGAAAGAGCAAGTACAACAATAGATTGTCAAAACTGATATAAATGAATTTATAAAGGTTATGGAGAAATACAAGAAAAAAATGAGTATCTTCCATTGTTAGAAAAATCTAAAAAAACCCATATTTTTGGAGATGATGTAGCAGAAAAAGATTTTATCTATAGTAAAAAGATGAATTGAGTAAAGGAAAAAAATTGATTTAAAGAAAAAAATTTATTGATACTTTTATAAAAATAGACGAGGGACTAATCATGAAAAAAATAGCTATAATACTTGCAAGAGCTGGCTCAAAAGGATTACCTAATAAAAAAATGTATTAATGTTGGAAGATAAACCTTTAATGGCTTATACAATAGGAGCAGCTCTTGAAAGCAAAAGAATTTGATCGTGTTATTGTTTCAACAGACTCATTGGAGTACAAATATATTGCTAAAAAAATTTGGAGCAGAAGTCTTAATGAGAGATGCTGAACTAGCTAGTGATACAGCTAGTAGTTTTTGTTGTGATAGAAGATATTTTAAAAAAATAACTAGTATAGATTATTTTGTGTTATTGCAAAGTAACTTCACCATTTAGAAATTATAATCACATAAGAGAAAGTGTAGAGTTATTTGAGAAAAAAATTATAATAAATATGATTTTTTTAGTTTCCATGCAAAAAAAGTGATAAACCTAGTTTTTTTAATAAAAAAACAATAGGAGAAGATGGAAGTTTAAAAAGAATATAATATGAATCTTAGTGATTATACTAGACAAAAAAATACAAAAGAATACCATCCAAATGGAGCTATTTTTTTATTGGGAAAAGTAAAAAGAATATTTGTTGCAAAAAGCATTTTTTTAGGGTGATAAATCCTTAGCATACTTTTATGAATAAGGAAGACTCGATAGATATTGACGATATTTTTAGATTTTGAATTTGCTTCAAATATTTTTAAAAAAAGAAAAAAATAAAGAGAAAAAAATTTATCTAAATCAATAGAGAAGAAAAATTTCAGAGAAAAAAATATTCTTAATTTAGAAAAAAAGACATAACTTTAATTGGAGGAACAATTTTTTTGAAAAATTGGGATATAAAAAAACTTTAGGTACTAAGACAGTAAATAATCTTGGAATTGAAGGTATAACTATAAATCAATGTAAAAAAACTTATTTGTGAATTATTAGAAGTAGGGCATCTATCTAAAGAAATAGTTATAATGTTAGATATTAATAATATAATAAGTAAGATATCAAAAAGAACAAATTTTACAAGAAATAAATGAGATAACTAAAAAAATATTATCCAAAAAAATGAAAAAAACGAAGATATATTTTATGGAGATTCCTTCAGTAATCTTCAGAGTGGATGTAAAAAAAGAAGAAATCTTCAGTTTAAATGAGTACTTAAAAAAATAATTTAGATGAATTAATAAAAATATATTGAATTAAATAAAGAAATGGTAGATGAATTTAAAAAAATTTAAAAATTAGATTACACATATGATGGTTATCACTTAAATGAAGTAGGATATAAAAAAATGAAAAACGATTATAGAAAAAGAGATATAAAAAAATATTAGTGAGGATAGGATTCTTAAAAATTGCAATAGCTTGATAAAATTAAAAAAATCTCAAAAAGAAAGTAATTATATAAATATATAGTGTTTGTTATTAATTTATGGTAGCTATTTTTATCTAAAAAAATAAAAAAATCTATATTATAAAAAAATAAGATGACAATATATAATGTAATATAGTATAATATAAAAATAGTTAAAAAAATTAACTAAATATAAAAAAATGGAGATTTTTATGGGAAAGATAATAATAATTGCTATAATTTTTTTAATATAATATCAAAATTTTTTTGGCCTTTTTAGAGAACTATCTTTAGCGTATTTTTTTGGTGCTTCATTGTTAACAGATGCTTATTTAGTTGCGATTTCAATTCCTACAACAATTTTTTTGGTATTATTGGTTCAGGAATTTTAAATGGTTATATTCCAATGTATAACCATATTAGAGAAACTTCAAATACTTATAATGCTAAAAAGATTCACCAATAATTTTATTAATGTTATGCTACTTTTTTTCTTTTTATAGTTTTTTTCTTTTTGGGTTCTCTTTTTCAGATTTTTTTAGTAAAACTATTTTCTTTTTGGCTTTGATAAGGCAACACTAGAATTAGCAAGTTTTTTTACACTAAGATCTCAATTTTTTTAGCATATTTCCTATTATATTAGTATCAATTTTTTTCAGGATTCTTACAAGTTAATAACAAGTTTCTTACAGTAGCATTTATTAGTATTCCAACAAATTTTATATATATTATAGGGAGTTATATAGCTTATAAAACTAATATATTTACTATGCTAGTTTTATTTACATGTCTAGCAATGTTTTTTTCAACTTATTTTTTTCTATATCCATTTGTATTAAAAAAATAAGTTTAAATTTTTCTTTTTAAAAGTTAATTTATATGATAAGAACTTACATAAATTACTTATGCTAGGGATTCCTATAATAATTGGAACTTCATTAGAACAAATAAATTCTCTTATAGATAGAACTGTAGCATCTGGATTGGGTTCAGGATCAATTACGATTTTTAAATTATGCTACGAAGTTAAATGGAGCAATGCTATCTTTATCAGTTATAGCAATTTTGAGTATTCTATATCCCAAATTTTTCTCGTTTAGTATCTGAAAAATAATATAAAAAGAATTAAAAAGAGCAAATAAAAATATATAATTAATATGATTTTTTTATTTTTTTCGATTCCAACAATGTTTGGGATAATTGCTTTAAATAGAGAAGTCTCTATATTTATTTTTTTGGAAGAGGAAATTTAGATAGAAATTCAGTTTTAGCTACAGCAAAATGCCTATCAGCGTATTCTCTTTGTTTTGTTGCACTTTGTCTTAGGGATTTAGCAACCAAAAATATTCTATTCATTTAAAGATTCTAAAACTCCTGTTATAAATTCAGGTATTGGAATAGGATTAAATATAATATTAAATATAATTCTCTCAAAAATATCTAGGAATAATAGGAATAGCATTAGCTACATCAGTTTCAACAGTCTTTATAAGTATTCTTCTGTTTTTATAATCTAAGAAGATATGATATTTACTTAGAAAAAAATCAAATTTAATTATACTTTCTAAAGTTCTTGTAGCTTCATCTTTTTATGATACTTGTTATTTACCTTTCTAAAAAAAGTATTTATCTTCATATGGAAATTTTAGTATTCTTATATATATGATAAATGCAGGTATTTCTTATATTTTAGCAGTACTTTTATTGGGGGTTAATGAGGTTAAAGATCTATTTAAATTATTTTTTTAAAAAGTCTTTAAATTGAAGAGATAGGAAAGTTTTATATGAAAAACATATCTAGTAACAGGAGCAGCAGGCTTTATAGGTGCAAATTTTTTTAAAAATATGTCTTAAAGAAATATGAAGATATAAATGTTATTATTGTAGATTCTTTAACTTATGCTGGAAATCTTGGAACAATAAAAAGAAGAATTAAAAAGATAGTAGAGTTAAATTTGAAAAAAAGTAGATATTAGAGATAGAAAAAGAAATAGAAAAGAATATTCTCTGAAAAATAAAAGTAGATTATGTTGTTAACTTTTGCAGCAGAATCACATGTAGATAGATCTATAGAAAATCCACAAATATTCTTAGAAACAAATATATTAGGAACTCAAAAATCTACTAGATAATGCTAAGAAAGCTTGGACAGTATCAAAAAGATGAAAAATGGTTATCCGATATATAGAGAAGGAATAAAAATATTTACAGGTTTCAACTGATGAAGTATATGGAAGTCTATCAAAAGATTATGATGAAGCAATAGAACTTGTAATTAATGATGAAGCTGTGAAAAAAGTTGTTAAGAATAGAAAGAATCTAAAAACTTATGGAAATAAATTCTTTACAGAAAATAGTCCAGTAGATCCAAGAAGCCCTTATTCAGCTTCTAAAAACAGGAGCAGACCACATTGTTATAGCTTACGGAGAAACATACAAGTTACCAATAAATATAACAAGATGTTCAAATAACTATGGACCTTATCATTTCCCTGAAAAAAACTAATACCTTTAATGATAAAAAATATTTTAGAAGGCAAAAAGCTTCCAGTATATGGAAAGGGAGATAATGTAAGAGATTGGCTATATGTTGAAGACCATTGTAAAGGAATAGACTTAGTTTTAAGAAATGCTAAAGTTGGAGAAGTATATAATATAGGTGGATTCAATGAAGAAAAAATATAAATATAGTTAAGTTAGTAATAGATATATTAAAAGATGAAATTACTAATAATGATGAATATAAAAAAAGTTTTAAAAAAACTGATTTATCAAATATTAACTATGACCTAATAACTTATGTACAAGATAGACTAGGACATGATATGAGATATGCAATAGATCCATCTAAGATAGCAAAAGATTTAGGATGGTATCCAGAAACAGATTTTGAAACAGGAATAAGAAAGACTGTTAAATGGTATTTAGAAAAATCAAGAGTGGGTTAATGAAGTAGCCTCAGGTGACTATCAAAAAAATACTATGAAGAAATGTATGGAAACAGATAAAAAAAGTGAAATTTTTTTTCTTTCTATCAAATACTAGATACTGTGGCTAAATTATACATAATACTATATATTGTGTTTTGGAACATATAATTAAAAAAATGTCAAGTTTTTTTCTTGACAAAAATCATATATAAAAATATATAATAGAAACAAGTGATAAGCTCAATTCCAAGAGAGGCGAGCAAGACCCTTACAATTCTCTTAGAGGCGTAGGGGTTTTTTTGTATATAAGGAGATTGATAAAATGGGAAATAAAAAAATAATCCTAAAAAAACCATTTTAAAAACATATAATCAGCAATTAAAAAAATTTTTAAGAAATAGAAATCTAACTATTAGTGATGGAGGGAAAGCGATATCTGTATTAAAAAAAGGGATAATTATTATAATATAGTAAATGGATATAAGGATATTTTTTTAGAAACAATTGGTGAAAATGAAAGATACTATGATAATACAACTTTTTGAGCATATTAATGCATTAAGTATTTTTTTGATAAAAAAAGATTAGACATTTATTTCTTTATTATATTTTAACATTTGAAAATTTAATAAAAAAACTAAGATATCTTACTATCATACAGCATCGTATAATGAAATTTTTTTAATTATTTAGATGTTAATAATTTTTTTCTGGGAAAGCTGAAGATATAACAAAGCTTATTTCAAGTATTTCAAAAAGAAATTGAAAAAAACATACTAAATTAAAGAAACCTAATGCCTTTTTCTCATTATATAGAAGAACATGGAGAATTACCTTTATGGGTATTATTTCAAAAAAATCTACTTTTTGGGACAGCTAGTTATTTTTTTACTTCATTACAAAAATGATATAAAAAAATAAAATATGTGAAGAATTAAATGAAGAACATTCTAAAAAGATATAGATTAGAAAAATTGTTTAGTTATGAATCCAAATTTTTTTAGAAAAATACTATACATTTTATTAATTCATATAGAAATATATGTGCTCATAATGAAAGATTTTATAATTGCACCTTTCAAAAGAAAGGCTTTAAGGTAGATTATTCTTCTTATACTAGAGTTGAATTTAGAGGAACTGTATTTGATTTATTAGTAATTTTAAAAATTATTTTTTTATTAAAAAAATGAATTTGAAACATTGAAGAATGATTTCAAAGAACTTTTTAATAAATTTAGAAGATAATTTAAAAAAATAATAGAGAAGCTTTGAAAAAAATAAAAATGAGTTCTCTAAGACTTCCTAATGACTGGGAAAAATATTTTTAAGTACAATTTGGGAATAAGAAGTTATAATTTATTGAGAAGGATTAATAGTTATTTGTCAAATAGTGTTGATAAAAAAAGTTTAGACTATGACCTGATAGAATTAAGAGAATTTTTTTGAGAATTAAAAAAACTTAAGAATTCTCTTTTTTTATATAAAAAAATTGAAATAGTCAGACACTGTCTGACCAATTAGATACTCAATTTCGCAGACAGTGTCTGCGTAATTCAAATTAAGTTGTTAATGAGAATGGAAGATATAAATGTTACAAATTTCTATGAGATAGAAGCATTCTTTGGATGAATTTAAGAAGATTATAGAATAATATTAAGTGGAGAAAAATAGTGTAGTGGTATAATAGAATTTATATAAAAAAATAGAATAAATATAAAAAGCAATTGACATTGAGTAGGAAATATTGTATCATAATCTATATTATGTAAAAAGGGAATGTGAGAAATATGGAAAAAAATTTTTAAATGTTGCTGAGTATATTTTTTTAAAGAATATCAAAAGAGTGACTGGGGAATATATTGATGAGATGAAATTACAAAAAAACTTTTATATTTTTTTCACAAAGAGAAAGTTTAGCTATATTAAATAAGCCAATGTTTAGTGAAAAAAATTTGAAGGATGGAAATATGGACCAGTTTCTAGAGAAGTTAGAACATACTTTACTCAAGAAGATGGGATACAAACTTATACAGAAGATATAAAGAGTGAAAAATAAATATATAGTAAATAATGTGATATTAGAGTATGGTTCGTTAGCTTCATGGAAGTTGAGTGAAATGACTCATAAAGAGATTTCTTGGTTAAATTCTAGAAAAGGATTATCTGAAAATGAAAATGGAAATAAAAAAATAGAGTTAGAAGATATCAGAGAAGATGCAAAAAAAGTGAGACCTTACGACTATATTTGGGATATGTATTATGATGAGTTTGAAGATGTGATACAAATATAGATACTTATTACGATATAAAAAAATTGACCCAATATCTTACCCTAAATTAAAAATTAAAAAAATTTCTTATGTGAGAACTCATAAGAGAACATCTATACATCAAGCAAGTATTGATAAAGGCAATATTATAGGAGATTTAAAAAAACAGATTATGAAGAATTATTTTTAGAGATACTAAAAAAAGTTGAAGAATTTGATAATGAAGTTATTGATAATGCTTTTAAGATAAAAAAATATAAAAAAACTGCAACTCTGGTCTTATAGTTAAGATTTTTTTAGTTGCAGTTTATTTTAATTTAAAGCAAAAATCTTATTCCCACTCTTCTTTTCCAAACGTACGATATATACCAAACCGTTCAAAAATACTAGGTTCTATTTTTTTAGAGTATCACCAAATCCATCTAATTATAGGACATTTTCAAATTTTTTTAGTCCCGTCCCAGTCCCAGTACCAGAGAATTATAATTTGTAGATCTGTAATTATTAAATCTATCATATAGATTTTTTTGGTTTGAAATCATTTTTCTATTTTTTTAAAAAAATTGTCCCATTTTTCCTTTAATATTGAAACAAGTTCAAAATCATTGTTTTTTTCAATAGTAATTTTTTTCGTATTTTTTTTATTTAAAGATATCTATTTCTTGCTTATATTAAATGCATTAGGCTCAAACGTAAATATTTCATCATGTAAATATCAACCGAAAATGGGCCTAGAGTTATTATCGAAAAAGTGGTCCACAAATACTAAACTAATTAACCACATTTTTTTAATTTGATTTTGAATGCATTTAAATTCAAATGGATTCAGATGTATTTTTCCTATAAAGCTTACGTGCTCCTCCATATTGTTTTTTTTATTTTTTTAAAAAAATATCCAAATGAATTTCGTGAGTAAAATTTTTCCATTAAAAATTTCATAGCTATCATCAAAAAAATCTTTTTATGCTTTTTTTAGCATCCATATCTGCCATTATGTATATGATATAAATCCCTTTGTAAAATCGCTTTGGTAACCAAAGGATCACCTGTTGAATAGGAAATTATCTGGCTGAAACCAAGATATAGTTCGTCCTTTACAGAATAACTTTGATAAATTATTTTTACATCTTCGTCCTCTTTCAGGATTATAAAATGATTGCCTGTAGATAAGAGTTTCCCAAGCAATGATGATATTTTATTTATACACATTATTGCAGTATTTGGGTCATTTGTGCCAGGGCTTAGGGCCATATTAGCGATTTCGGTTAAGTTTACAATTCCATGGTGATAATCTTCTTCTCTATTATTGCAAGCATTTATTATAAACAATGGACTTAATTTTTTTCTTTTAATTCTTTTTTTTATCATTATCATCTAACTTGCATTGGAATATATTTAATTCCCCTACGCTTTCTCCTTTGGTTGTGTATTCACCAATTCTCTTGTTTATAACAAATTCTGCTTTTTATGCCATTAAGCTCTTTAAAAAAATATCATCTGATTTTTATTTCAAATAAATAACCTGAGCTCTCAGCTACAATTGATAACTTTGTAGATTCGTCGCCTTCTTCATAATGCTTAGCTTTTTTTCTTAGTTCTACCTCTTTATTAATAAGTTTCTCGCAATCATTAAAAAAATATTTTCTATAATATTTGATACTTTTTAGATTATCAAGAACCTGTCTTGAGAAAGCGATAAAACTTAGCATCGCAATTATGGAATAAGCAATTCCGAAACTTCCAGCGACAACATGTTGGTCTGGAGCAATATCTTGCAATAATAGGATACTGATTACTGAATAGAAAAAAACCACTGACAAATATACCATATAAACCAAGAACTCCGGTCCTATCTATGAAACTCTGAAGCATCCTAGGTGATATGCTACTGCTATATTTATTAAGTACAGTGACAATAATTGTAAAACTAAAAAGTACTTATAGTCAAAAAAATATTCCAGATATATTAGAAAGGAAATCTACCGAAACTTCAACCGACAACAATAGTTGTTTGGGAATATAAGATTTAATTGCAATATATTGATGATCAAAAATCCAGGTAACTAAAAAGAAGCAACACTGTTAAAAATTAAAAAAATCTTGACATCCTTAAAAAAATTCTTATGATTAAAAAAACCACAATTTAATCTTTGATAACATACATCAATCCTCCTGTTTAAATATTTTTAATTATTGGGCTATATTATCATATAATTGATCTTTTATCCAATCTGAAATGGTATATTCATCTTTTTGTAATTGAAAAAAATCCTTTATGATTTTTCTTGCTTATTTTCCCTAATCTATCTTCGATTAATCTCTAAAAAGAAACTACTCAATTACACCCAATTATATAATATTCAAAAAACAATCTATGAGAAAAATATGGTGAAATAGACTAAGTACAGAAATCCGATATGAGGGCGTACGTGAGTCACGCCACAATGACGTATATTCGAAACGAGTATATTTGACCGTTTCATCTTCGGTTTACTATTTCCTAAGTATACTTGAAAAATTATTACATAATTTTTCAATCCCATTTAGCGAATCAAAAAAGCCAACGCTCCTATTCGTCGCATCGGCTTTTCTTCCCTGCGGAAGGGTTTCCATCCATCTATCTTCGCACTTCGTGCTCGATATATGGGGCTGACGTAAAAACATCGCTTGCGATGTCCTCTCGAAAACTCTCGTGAGTTTTCTCGCTTAGTTTTTCGGACTCAGCTTTGCTTCGTCTCGAAAATGATCGATGCTTTTGCATCGGTCACCCTTAGATGGTGAGACTATTCCCACTCTATTTTATAAGTTTTTTTTAATACCTTGTTTTCTTTTTGTTCGCACTTTATTCAGTTTAAAAAAACAAATAAAAAAATTTTTGTCTTAAATTTTTTTAGAACCAAATTAGAACCATTTTTATTTATTCAACACATCATTTAACCTATCTTCTGAACTAGGGACAGATATGGCAATAAATATTTAAAGTTGTCTGAACTTTTTCATGTCCTAATCTCCTGCTCAGAATAACAATATTAATTCCATTTGATAATAAATAACTTGCGTGGCTGTGTCTTAAATCGTGAACTCTTATTCTTTGAACTCCTGCCTTTTTTTGCAAGCAGTATCTAACTGTCTTTTTTTAAAAGAAAAATTTAGATACATAAAAAGATAGCATCAGTTTTTTTGGTTTTATAGGTTGTATCCCACATTTCTTTTATACAATTTAAAAACTATATCATTTACAGCTATAACTCTTTTTACTTTTTTTGGAGTCTTTGGATCGAGTTATTACTTTTTCGGCTCTTACAATTTGAAAAATTTTTTTATTTATTGAGATTGTTTTTATTTTTCAAAGTCTACATCTTCATAAGTCAGCGCTAAAAGTTCCCCTTTTTCTCATTCCTGTCCAAAAATAAAACTATATAGAAAAAAATTTATTTTTCTTTATCTGTAACATAGTCTATCATTTTTATTAAATTCTTGTAAAGTTAATATCTGCATTTTCATCAGCATCTTTTTTTCCTATACTTCCAGCAACATGACAAGGATTTTTTTATCGAGATTATGAAATCTTACTGCATAATTAAATATAGCTGTTAATTGATTATAAATAGATTTTAAATATGTTTTTTTGAATAGTCTGTTTTAAGTAAATCAGACTGCCATTTTCTAATATGAATTGGTTTTTATTTCTTTAACTTTCATATTTTCAAAGAATGGAAGTATCCTTTTTTTAACTATATATTCCTTTGTCTCCATAGTAGTTTTTTTAATTCTACTTTCCATGTCATTATGATAAAGTGAATATAAAGATTTAAATGTCATTTCAATAGAAAAATTGACTCTGTGCTAAAAAAATTCTCTTTCAAATTCAAGAGCTTCTTTTTTTGTGTTAAAACCTCTTCTGTGTTTCTTCCTCCTTTCATTTTTTTGTAATCTGTATAATAAAAACAGGGCTTCCCACTTCCCTGTTTTATCATCTTTATATGCTGGCATAATTACCACCAAGCCTTTCAAATAAATAGTCTTTTTAAGATTTTTTTCCTCTTATGGTTCTATATCCTTTTTGCTTTTTAATTCTTCATTAAGTTCTCTTATAATCTTACAAGCACAGTCATATTCTAGCCCAGTTAATGCCATAACTTCTTGTGGGTTTATTAATATTTTGTCTTTTGGTATTTCCATTCTATCACCTCATTTAAAAAAATTCAAAAAAATATTTACATACTAGCTTCAAGAAATTTTTCTTTTCTTTGTCCATATTAGCTAAAAAAATCCTAGATTAGTTAAAAATATTATGTATTTTCAACCTACCTTTTTGAGTCCATTTTGTTAGAACAACTGTTTTATCTCTTCCATCTTTCGTTTTTAACTGGAGTTGTTTCAGATTTAGTATAGCCTTTATTCATATGTTCAGAATAAAGAAGCCATTGACCATTAACATTTCTTATAAATCTTTCATCATGTAATATTTTATTTAATCTAATTCCTGATATTCCATAATCTGCTGCAATCTGTGTTATTGCCATTGTATCCTCAGTAGATAAAAATTTTATCTAAATATTCTTTAGCTGGCTTTTAACTCAGTTATCATTTGTTTTTTTGAGTTTTATTTTCTTCTGCTAAAATTTTAATTTTTTTCTTTTTTTGTTCATTGATTGTTTTTTTCAGCTACTAAAACTGCTCTAGCCATTATCATTTCTGGAGTATCATTTTCTTGAGTAATTATATATCCACCATTTTTTTCTGATATTAGGTAATATTTCATCACAAACTAAATCTTGAAATGTTCTTGCTACTTCATTATTTGCCTTCATACAAAGTTTATAAAAAAACATTTTCAGGAATAAAACTTTCTTTCCCAACTTGTTGGGAAAAACTCATTGCAATAGGAAATTACTGTTTCCCATCTTATATATTCCTTTTTATTCTTAATTTGAGTAAATCCTAAACCTCTTGCAACATCTTCAAGATTTAGCCAAGCAGTACCTTTTTTTCATCTATATATCCTCTTACATTGTTTATAGTTACAATTTCATTCATTTTCTATCAACTCCTATAACTTTATCTATTATCTTTTTTTAATCTTTTTTTATATCCTTATAAGCAGCTTCCAATTCATCAAATGGTATGGTATCATAAGTTACCCATAAATCGAGATTATAATTAATTCCTTTTTAAATAGTTGCTCATATTTACTCTTCCATCAATCCCATAAAAAAATCATAGAAACAAAAAAACTTATTTCAGCTGAATCAGTAACAAAAATGAGTTAAGCCTAATATTTTATCTTCGTCTGAATAAAAAAATTATCTAAAAACTACTCTAAAAATTTTTTTCACTTTTTTTAACTTCTTCTATAATTTTGTTAAAAATTTTTCTTTTGTACCTATATTTTTTTATCATAATATTCCATTTCTTTTTGAAAAAAATTATCCTTTAAGAATTCCCAATCTTTTTTTATATCTTTCATCTATATCAATCATTTTTACTCCTTTTCTCATAGTACATCATTAAAAGTTATTTCACTGTGTACCCAATAAAAAAATATTTGTTAGACATATCTATAAGTCTATTTACTTCTTTTTTTCTATATTTAAAGTTTTAACAACCTTTTTTTCAATCTAAATAAATCTTTTTACCATTCTTTCCCTAGGATCCCAATGTTCCAACAAAGCCATTTGGTAACTTTTTGAAGTTTATCATCTATTGTTACGAGTGGCTTTTTCTCCACAGCCAGTTATAGCTTTTTTTCAATAGATTTTTTTAGTAGATTATTGTAGAAAAAAATTAGTTTCCACATTTTTCGGCCTCATTCTCAGTTTCAAAGTTTTCATTAAATAATCTATCCGCTAAAACTCTACTTTTTACAAATTTCCATATATCTAGAAAATGGTATAATACCATCATTTTCTCTTAATTCTTTATCCCAAATATCCTTATGGTTTTTGCAAATTAAAGATATGTTTAGTAGTGTAAAAAGCAAGTTTAGATTCTTCCAATTGTTCATTTGTTGGTTGTCTTGTAATTTTAATTTCTTGCTTCTCATTAACTTTTACTATATTTTTTTTCTTACGAGGCTTAGCTTTTTATCATATAACTGCCTCCCTTTACTTTTTTTAAACTTAAAAATCAAAGAAATCTATATTTGTTTTGATTAAGCTGTAATCTCTATCATCTAGTTTTTTTCATAGTTCAGAAATTTTTTTATAACTCTTTTTTTGGCTTCAGATATTTCTTGGAGTTTTTTTTTAAATATATAAGTTTCTTTTTTTATCTATCATATTTTTTTTAGTTTATTAAATTCTTTTTGTTCTAACTCATCAGATTTATGTTCTAGAACTTTAGTTATTGCATATTCATAGAATTCATTGTCATTTTCATAGCCCCACATCTAAGCCACCTCGTATTCTTTAATAAAATTATCTAAAAATTTTTTTAGCTGTTTCATAATTTTCTGATAATACATCTCTAAATATAGCATCTAATTTAAAAAGCTTCTTTAATTTTTTTAAATCCTTAGCTATTTCAGAAATTATTTCATTCCATTTAATGTTAAATTCTTCTTCTATTGCATAAATTCCATATTCAACAAACTCATCTTCTATATAATAGTTTTTCTATTACCCATTCCAAGTATTTTGCTGCTTTCTTATAATCTTCCTTACCGTTTTTTTCTTTTCTGCTCTAATTAAATATTTAAGTACATTCCCTAAGCAGAAAGCTACAAAGCCTTTTAATCCCAAAAACTCTTTTAATTATCTCAATACTTTCAACACCACATTCTAATTGATAGTGGCTTGGTTTGTTTACATTATCTATTTTATTTTCCATTATAGTTATCCTCCCACTTTTTAATATCATCTCCATAATTACCACATTTTTTTCACATTCTACATTTGTTTCATAATCACTTTTTTTCTAATCCTAAAGGATACCCATCCTTAGCATATCCCCCATATTTTTTTCATATCCTCCTACAACTCTTTCTATAAATTCAGTTCCTCCACAATGTTTACATCTCCACATCTTCATCATCTATCCAATCAGCAACTTTTTTTAAGTTCTTTTATATCCCCAAAATTTATAATTTCCCAAGGGGCACAAGAACAACAATAGCCTATAATACATAATTCCTCTTCTGTGCCATCTATGGCACCACCTTTTATATTTATGTCAATAAGCCCATCTATAACACCTTGCATTTTGTCCCCACATTTTTTACACTTCCACATTATTCATCTCCTCCTATTTTTCGATACTTTGAACATCTTCCCGACGTCAGCAAAATGTTCAACTTTAGATTTTTTTACGACTGTTTCTAAAATAGAAATAGTCGTTATTCATTACACATATTTATTACTGATTTTAAAGTTCCTATTTGTTGCATGTATTCATCAGAAATTTCATCAAAAGCCATTTCTTTCATAATAAATTTCAAATTTTTTTCAAATCTTTCTAATGTTTCTTTTTACCTCTGCCATACACATATCCTCTATATATTCAAGAATTTCTATAACAGAATAGTTATTTCTTTTTTTATACTTTCTTCAATTCCATCTCCTTTTTAAAAAAATTCTTGAATATCTTTTATCCTTTCAGTTGCATATTCTTTTTATTTTCATTTCTCCTCACTTACTCCATTTCTTGAATGTCTATAAATTCTTTTTTTGTAGCATTTTCTAATTTTTTTCAGCTATTTCTCTTAAATTTTTTTAGCTATTGTTGTTAGACCTTTTTTTCATTTTCATATTTGTTGTATTTTTTTATTTATACCTATAAGTAAATCAACATCTGCCCATTGTGATAAAAACATTTCTGTTAAATTCCCAAATTTTAGTTATTAGCAAAGTTTCACTATTAAATTCACTATAAAAAAACAATTATTTTCTCTATTAATTTTATAGTTTTTCTTCAAATAATTTTTTTGTTGCTTCGTTTTACTCATTATTCTCTCTCCTTGAAAGCTTGAAAATGTCCTTTGTAAATCCTTTTTTTAACTCTCTTATTTGCCTATCATCTAAATAAATTCCTACAACATGATATTTGTGACTAAAAATCTTTTTGTTCCTATTGCATGAACTTCATTGTGATGGTCAAAAACATAAGCACATTACCCTTAGTTCCCTTCCATCATCATTTTTTTATAGCCACCAATACGAGCTACATTATCATAATGATGTAAAACTCCATGTTCTTTTTCCACAGATACAGCAGATTTTTATTTTTTTCAAACAAACATAATGATAAGCCTTTGTGTATTGGTCAGCTAGGGTTTTCAACATCCATTTTCAATGGAACATCATAATATATACAAGTTTCTAGCAACCACTTTACCAAGTCATTTGCTTGATTTTGAGTTAAAGTATTTAGTGCTAAGCTGAAAGTTTTATTTTCAATTAAAGTACTTTTGTAAAGATTTTATAAAAGTTTCTTTTTAACTCTTTTTCTATCTCTCCAACAGTTTTTATCTTTATTCTTTTCCAAATATTTAGAAAAAAATGCAATTGGAGATTTTAAAGGTTGCATATCATAGACTTCTAAAAATCTTTGTTTTTAATTGCTTCTTAGTTTCTTCCAAGTCTAAACTATAAGCTTTTTCCAGCATCTTGACCTGTGAATGAATTAGAAATATCATTCATAATTGCATATATTAATTTTTTTGTGTTTCTCTTGAATAACCTAGCTTATCCATTGTTATTTACTCCTATCTAATTATTTTTACCAAGGAAACTCTTCATTATCTTGAGCTTCTTCCTTAGTTTCTGTATTTTCTTTTTTTACTTCCTACGAACTCTACTGCTTTCAACTACTATATATTGTTTACTTATTTTATTTCCATCTTTCTCATAGTTATCAACTTTTACATTACCTCTAATAAGAATTTCCTGACCCTTTCTAAAAATACTCAGCAATAAATTCTGCTGTCTTACTAAAAAGCAGTACATAATACAAAAATCTGTTAAATCTTTCTCTTTTGCTATATCTATTAACAGCAACAACAAGGCTTGTGTAAGGTGTTCCAGATTTTCCAAATAATAAAGTTACATCTCTTACCAATCTACCTTTCAACACAACTAAATTCATATAATTATCCTCCTAACTATTTAATTTCTTTTTTTCATTTGTGAATATTCTCTTTTAGTTAATTCTTCAACACCTTTTTTTATAATGTTCTTTTTACATAACTTTCCATATTTATATCCACAATTTCACAGCATTCTTTTTAAATCTATTAATTCTTTTGTTACTACATTTTTTTGATTAAATTTTTACTAAAAATATCATGAGTTGATTGAAGGTCTTTTTAAATCTAGACTTCCTAAAGTTTTAATTTTATATTTTTTTAAAAATTCCTTGCATATCTTCCTTTGTTGCTATATTTGTTATAGCTTCACACAATAAAAGCTTTTTGATTAATTTTTTTAATTGATTTTCAAGGACTTCTAAATCTTCAATAGACATCATTCCAATTTCAGATAACTTATATTCTTTTTTTCATATTCATCTCTATTTCTTTCATCTACCATTGAATTAATAGAACTGATTAATTGTTGTTTTTTTGGCTCTCGATACTTCTTCATAAGAAGCAACTTCATCTCCATCAAGTCCAATTCCTAAGTTTCCTAATGCTCTACCTACTGCTGATGTTTCAGCATTTTCAACATGAGATGTTTTATTTACAAGAGAACTTTTTTTCATCTCTTAACTCCATTGCTGTTCCAGTAGATTTTAAAACTCCAGTTTCATCTCTTATTATTACTCTACAAGTTGCTACTTCCTGAGTAATTGAAAGCCATTCAGTTTCTAGGCTCCAATTTTTTTAAATTTTTTTCTGAGTTTCTAAACTCTTTCAGTCTTTCAACGACTGGAACATAATTTTTACCTTTTTATATTTATCGTTTTCATATTATCCTCTTCTCCTTCTATATCAGATTTTCAAAGTCATATAGCTCAACATAATTCATATAAATTTTATAGACTATTTTAAAAAATCCATTTAATTCTGTATTTAACAATATTAAATATAGATGCTATTTTCAGAATTTTAAAAAATCCATTTTTATTTTATATTTAACAATATCTTTAAACTCAGCTTCTGCATATTTATCTTTAACAATCATTTACATTTCCTCCCAAAGTTCTAATAATTTTATTATGTCTAAAAATTCTTTTTTTCATTAAGTCCTTTTTAATTCTGTTCTATACCAATATTTTTTTGAACGATTTTACAATTCATTTTATTCTCCCTCCAATTCTCTTACTTCTCTAATAAAAATCTTTTAACAAATCAATTTTTGGCTTTTTTTAACTCCTCTTAAATAAGAAGTGTTATAACCAGCAATGTCATTTTCTTCTATTAATTTATCAGTGTTTTTTTATTGACTCTTTTCACTGTTTTTATACATTTTTTTCAATTAGTTTCTCTCCTATTGTTTTTGTCTATGTATGCCATTTTATCCTCCTAAGAGGGAGCTTTTTACACTCCCTTACATAAAAATCTCTTATACTTAATCCTCTGCTTTTTATATTGATTTTTTTCTTTCATATTCCCAATCACTAACATTCATTTTGTCTATTTCTATTTCATTTTCTAAGTCTTTAATATCTTTTAAGAATTCAGAAAAATTTATTGTATTTACTTTTGAAAGGATAACTTTCATTAGATTTTTGGATCTGTTATTTCTATGTTTATATATCCTTCTTCTTCAATGTTATCCCAGCTAGCTTCTATTGTTGTATATTCATCTTCTAAAGAACTTAAATCAGGAAGTTTAAAAATACTCATCTATTTCATTTCCAGTTAAATCAATTAAGCAATTTAATTCATCATCATATAAATATAAAAACCCATTCTCCATAACTAAATTCCAAACTATAATTTTTTTGTAATCATTTTATCCCCCTTATCTAGTCATTCCTTTATATAATTGATTAAGATTTTTCTAATGCTTTATCTTTCATTGGATGTTCACTGATTTCAAGTTCAGCTTTAGTTTTTTTCATACCAGTTTTTTTAGCTAATTTTTCTATCACAGAAGTATTCATAATCTATTCCTAAAAAAATCCATTTTGTGCTTTTTGCTGTTAATTCCACAAGTCCAAATATTGTTCTTACAGTTCCATCTAAAAAAATATAAATCTTTCATCTTATCTCTCCTTTTTATTTACGTTTTTTTACGTTAATTTTATTTAAAAAAATTTGAATTTCTTTTATTCATCTCATCTTATATAAACATTATAACGTATTATACGTAAAAAAAGTCAACAAAAAAGTTTTGTTTTTTTACGTAAAAAGTTTTATAATATAAAAAAATAAAGAAAAAAAGGTGGTGGAATTATGGCAGACCTATCTATAACTTTAAAAAAATTAAGAGAAAAAAAGGATTTACTCAGCAAGAATTAGTTTCTCTTTCTGGAGTAGGACAAGGAACTATAGGGGATATTGAAAGAGGGAAAAATAAAAAAAGAGCTCTATAAAAAAACTCTTGAGAAAAATAGCAAAAAGCTTTAAAGTTAGATGAAGAAGAAAGAGAAGAACTTTTTTTCAGTTTTAGTGCCAAAAGATATAGGTGTAAAAAAATATTAAAAAAACCCACTATATAAAGAATTGAATAGCAGAGGTAAAAAAACAATTTGAAGATATTGTTGAACAATCTGCTTTTAATGTTCAATGATGAAAGTATATCTCAAGAAGATAAAGAAAAAAAGTTTTAATGGCAATCCAGGATGCTTTTTTTGATGCAAAACAGAAAAAAATAAGAAAAAGAAATAAGGCTGGTGATTAAATTGAATGTAAAACTGAGAGTATTAAATTTAATTGCAAGGCATAGAACTAGGAATCCTTTTTAAATTAGCTAGAGCATTAAATATTGAAATAATATATCAGGATCTAGGAGAAGTAAGAGGATTTTTTTAAGAAAAATATTAAGAAGAAAAATACATATTCATTAATAGTGAACTAAGTGAATTTGACCAAAAAGCTAGTTTGTGCTCATGAACTGGGACATGCTATTTTACATTCTTCTAATAGAATACAATTTTTTTAATTGATAATACAAAAAAATACTAAGGAAAAGTAAAATTGAAGATGAAGCAAATTTATTTGCTAGTTGGCTTTTATTTCCTGGTGATGATGTTGTAGAAGAGTTTGAGTTTAAAAGAAACTGAAACTAATTTTTTTGGATGTTTGAAGAAATAAAAAGATTAAGAAAAATTATAATTAAAAAAATTGGAGGGAGCATTAGGAGGATGATGGATTATGAGCAATTCAAAAGAAAAGAAAAAAAGGATTTAATAACCAACAAAAAAACTGGTAAAAATTTCTCAAAAAATAATACCTGATAAAGTAATTGATTTAAAAAAATTATGAATAAGGATATGGTTACAATAGAATTAACAAAAAAAGATGAAGAAACATTAGATTTTTATTACAGTATCTAATTATGATGAACAAAATATAAGAACAGCAAAATTTAACATTAAGCATTTTTGCATTTGAAGAAAAAAATATTATAATGTAAAAAAATAGAAAATATGAAACCAGAAACAGGAATATTAAAAAAATACTTAAAAATGATAATAATTCATTTTTGGCAAATAAAAAGTTGTTCAAATTTATAAAGATGGTAGAAAAAAATATGTGATTCAAAAAAATTACTGTACAAAAATTCTCAAGAAGATATGGAAATAAGAAAAAAATACTTGAAAAATTCAAATAATACTTTTGAACAAAAAAATGTTAGAATTATTAAGACTATATAGATATACACGCATAAAAAAATATAATAGGGGTAAAAAAATTTTTAATAATTCTACCCTATTTCAGTAAGTAAGGAGGTGCTATATGAATATAATAAAAAGAACATGAAAAAGTTAAAAGATTGTTTAATAGAAACTTTTAGTGATTTAGTAAAAAGTAAGAAAAAGTTGCTGAAAGTCAAATAGAAATATCTTTACCATATTTTTTTAATAATGGAGATGGATTTGATTTTATAGTTGAAAAAAATAGATAATGAAAAAAATATTTTTTTAAGAATTCTTCATACAGCATTATAGAGAACTCCTTAGAAAAGTATATAGGATTTTTATGAATTTAGAAAAAAATTATCTTTTAGATAATTCAAAGTTTAAAGAACTAAAAAGAAAAAAATTTTTTTAATAGAAAATTTTATAGAACTTTCTTTATCACAAAATAAAAAAAGTTATTTTTTTGAAAAACAAAAAAAGTTTATGTATGAAATTTTTAATTATTCTTATCTTGTAATTAGGTATTATAATTATATATATGATTATTTCATCAAAAAAATGATTTAGATAAAAAAACAAAAAGGAGAAATTTTTTTAGAGAGGAAATTAATAATTATATAACTAAATACAATGAGAATAAAAAAACGATAAATTTGAAAAAAATTGATAACTTTGAATTAGAATTGATATCAAAAAAACTAATAGTTATTATACAAATAAAAAAAGAAATATTAACTGGAGCATATAGTAAAGTATTCTTTTTTTAGAATGTTTAAATGACTTAGAAATTATATTAGATAATTCAGAGAAAAAAATAAAAAAATTAGAAAAAAAGTCATAATTTTGTATGAAAAAAATTTCTCATGAGTATATGAGTAAAGTTATAAATAGTAAGAAAGGGCTTATAAAAAAAGTTGAATTGAGGGATTTTAGTGCAAAAGCAATTCGTTCTCTAATTTTGAAAAAAATTTTTAAAAAAAGTTTTAAATTATAAAAAGGAAAAGCAGTTGAATCTACTTTTTAAAGAGTTATTTGAAGAAATTCTTAATGAATTTTTTTGATAATATAGGAATTATAATAACCTCTTCTGAAAGTATAAAAAAATATGTTTTTTTATAAAAAAACTGATACTGAATATTTAATTCAAACAAAAGAAAGATTATATGAGATAATAGTACTATTTGTAAGTTTGAAAAAAATGAATATAATTTTTTTACAATATTCCTAATAATTTTAAAAAAATTTTTGAACATTGTATAGCTTTTAAATACAAGAACACCTAAAAACAGATATTAATTTAAAGTTAGATAAAGAAAACATAATTTTTTTAAAAATTAATATATTCTAATTATTTTTATTACTTCAAATTTAAGAGAATGTTGTATATCAAAAATTTGAAACAATAGAAAGGAAAAAAATTTAAGATATACTAGAATTGCATTATACATTAGCATTATAGTTTCAATTATTTCAATGTTTTTTTAATTGGTATCAATTAAAAAAAGTATAAGTGAAATAAAAAAATTGTAAATCCAGAAGAAATAAAAAAAGATGTAAATATTTTTTTATTAAAATAAATAAAAACATTGTTAAACTCTATAAAATAGATAGTACTTCAAACCACTTTAATTAGTGGTTTTTTTATTTCTCTTGACTTTTTACGTTTTATACGTTAAAAATATTGTTAAATGATTTTAGAGAGGTGAAAAAAATGGCTAAGACAATATCAGGAGAAGAAATTTACTTCAAAAATAGAAGAAGCTAGATTAAAAAAATTTATCTCTAAAAAAAGTTAGCTATATCAATAGGAATGTCTCCTACAAACTTTTTATGATACTATGAATTTATTACTAAAAGACAACATTAGATACAATAGCATTATAAAGATAGTTAATTTTTTTAGAAATAGACTTAGGGATAAGAATATAATTTTTTTATACTATTTTAACGTAAAAAAACGTTAAAAATAATTTATGAGATCATAATAAAAAAATAAGATTAAAACAAAAAAAGATTAAAGGGCTGTTCTTTAATCTTTAATGTCTAAATTTTTTTTAACTTTTTTTATACCTTGCAAAAGTTTTTTTAATCTTTTTCCTTAAATCAACTCTCAAAAATTTCTCTCAAAAAAATTAATTATAAGGGAGATTTAAAAAAACCTTAGAAAAAAACAGCCTTTCTCTTTCTATAGGGTATCCTATCACTTATGCAGTTTTAGTTCTGCAAGTTTAAAAGCCAATAGCTGATAGAACATAAAAAGAGCAGCTCCCTTTATTTTTTTCGTGGCTTGTTCACGTACTAATTTATGCAAAAAAAGAACTGGCAAATTTAAAAGGGCTTTTAACATCAGCACCACCTCCAAAATTATGCCATAAGGCTATTATTATTTTTAGCATAAATTTTTAGCTTATAGAAAGGAGAAAAAGCAAAATGGAAAAAAATTAATTTTGAAATGAAAGTAAAAAAAGAGTTGAGAAAAACAAGGCAAAACAATAACATTACTGGCAAAAAGAAATAGGAATATCAGTAGCTTATTGTTCTGATGTTATTAGAGGAAATAGACAAGGGATAAAAAGTTAAAGAAAAAAATAAAAAGAAATATTAAAAAAATCTAAGGTTATTCCTTAGACAAATAGCTATAAGTATTCTTGCTCACTGCTCCCCTCAAAAGAAGTGAGTTCCTTCCTTATAGCTATCTGTGTAAGGTGTAGCTACTGGATAAAACTAAGTCCCAGAATGGGGTAAGCTTCCGAGCTGAGTATCTTATGTTTTATCCCCTTACAGATTTAAGCATTCTAGGGTGTAAACAAGCTAGTGGTTGGAGTATTAGACTCGAAATTTATAGGATACAACGATGTATCTGAATTTTAAAGCTAGTCACACCGTTGCCCGTGTGGAAAAGAGGCAAATATAAATTTTACCAGTTTTGTGAAAGTATAAACTGTTTATCTTGTGATTTATTCTAACTTAGAGATGTCAAGAACGGATCTAAGGACAGTATAGCTAGCTGAATAAATCACAGGATATAAAACTTTTCTCATAAAATAAATTTATTAGTTGAATTGGTAGGAGCTGCTTAATAGCTTGCTCGCTAATAAGTAGCTTTTTACCAATTGAGGTAATAAAAAGAGTGAGCAAGCTCTCCAATAACATAGGAGGAATAAATGAGAGACATAAGAAACAAAGGTTGGTTTTGGGTTGAAAAATTCTTTAATTGATAGAGATGATTTGAATCCTTATGAGAAATTGTTATATATGACATTAGCTAGATATTGTGACAATAATGGAAAAATGCTTTCCAGCTATAGAAACTTTAATGAAAGCTACTGGAATCAATAGCAAGGCTACAATTGTTAAATATTTAAAAAAACCTAGAAGAAAAAAAGAATTGATTTTTTTGTTATTAGATGCTCAGGAAAAAAAGTAATACTTATTATTTAAAAAAATGCTGAAAAAAAGAAGATAACCAGTTCAATAGCAATACCAGTCCATTAAATGAACCAGTTCACGAGATGAACAACACCGGTTCACCAGATGAACTACTACCAGTTCACGTGGTGAACTCTAAGGAAAACTAATTTAAAAAGACATAATAAAAAAACTAATAAAGAAAAAAATAAAAAAAGAAAAAAAGCCAAATGAGATTCAGGAATTTATAAATAATCTTACTGAGGATAATGAATATAAAGAGCTTCTATTCAAGTATATTGAATATCGTAAGGATATTAAAAAGCCAATAAAGACTGTACTGCCTATCAAAAAAATAATTAAAGATTTTTCCTAATTGGTTTGCTTTTAGATGAAGCTATAAATATTGCTATGGAAAAAAAGAATGGACTGGGCTAGAGCCTGAATGGATAGAGAAACACAAAAAATCTAAAGTTTTTAATAATAACAATGAAAATAAAATTGCTGAAAGTAAGGACACAAGCCATTTAAAAAGTTGACGATGATTACATGGAACAAATGAAAGCGAGGTACGGATTATAATGACTAACCAAGAATTTAATATAGCATTTAAACCATTTTTTTAGACTATTTTCCAACTGGAGAAATGACAAAAGAAAAGTCAAATATATACTATTTAGCTCTATCACATTTAACAGTTGAGCAACTCAATGGAGCTTTTATATCAATGGTAAAAAACAGAGTATATAAGAATTTTCCACAGATAGCAGAAATACTTCAATATGCTTCTGGAACGACAGAGAATGAATTAGATGACAGAATTGTCATAGCAAAAAAAGAATGCTAAAAAAATGCTATTGTCAGATATGGAAGCTATGGAAGTGTAGAATTTGAAGATAAGTCAATTCATGCAGTTATTGATGCTCTTGATGGTTGGCAAAAAATTATGTGCAATGAGTAGCGATGAACTAGAGAAGTTTTTAACTTTTTGAGTTTGGAAAAAAATCTACAAGGCATATGCTAGAAATAAATATCAAGTGAGCAATTATTATATTGGGTTCTATGATATGCAAAATGGAACTAAAAAAATATAAACAAGATTGGTTTTAAGAGTATGACATCAGCACTTGATAATAAGCAAAAAAATTAAAGGAGTTGGAATAATGGAATTTAAAAAAAGCCTGAAACATTTGGAGAAATCTTAATGCTACAACAATATTTAGATAACAATTTACATAATTGTAGAACTAGAAACTTAGAAGATATAACAATGAGTTTTATCGCTGAGTGTGTAGAGTTTAATGAAGAAACTAAGTTTAGTCATAAAACTTGGAAAACTAAAGAATATGATAGAGAAAAAAAGAATTGGAAGAACTTACAGATATATTTTTTTCTTCTTCGCTCAAATGGTTAATTACTGTGATACCAATTTAGATGAGTTTACAAAAAAATTGCTTACCTAATTGATTTGGATTTCAATGAATGGAACAAAAAAATATAGTTGAAGGACATATTCCAGTTCTATATTTGATTCAATCAGTTACAAAAAAATCATTTGCTTACAGTTTCTGATTTATTAATAGAAATATGCCAAAAAGTTAGGATATACAAAAGCAAGACATTCTTGAAAGCTACTGGAATAAATGGCAGAAGAATATTCAAAGAATTGGAAAGGAATGGAATTAATATGGTTGAATACTTATTAAAAACTTCAAGTAAAAAGATGAAAAATAAAATTAGAATTATAAATAATCAGATTTTTTTAGAGAAAAACCAATGTCAGAAAAAGGAAATGAAGGAAAAAAACAAATAGAATTCTGTAAAAAGTATGAGAGGAAATTATAAAGAAGCTGGTAAGGTTTTTAGAGATTTTTAGAGTATTCTATGACCGAGGTGAGATAAAAACTATGGTTAAAAAAATAAAAAAAGAGAAATAAAATTATTAATAAAAACAAAAATAAATACTATAAAAGATATATAACTAAACTTGAAAATGAATATTATGAACTAAATAAAAAAATGCTTTATCAAAGATAAGGAATTGACAATAGCTAAAGTAGATTTAGTTTTGAATAGATTTTTATTTGACAGCAGTAGTTGTAATAGCAATAGTTGAATTAGGAATAATATTATTTTTAAAAAGGGTGAATTATTAAATGAAAAAGTATATTTAAAAATACCATTAGAAATTACAAGTAAAGATTGGGGACTAAATAAAATATATTCAGAAATTCATTGGAATATTCGTTCTAAAGATAAAGATTATATAACTACTCTTGTAAGGAGTATTGTAGGAATTAAAAAAACTTTTTGAAAGACCAGTATCAATAAAGATGTCTTTTTAATAGTGGGCTAGATGTATCTAATCATGCTTATCTATTTAAAAATGATAGAGGATGCTTTAGTGAAGTGCAAACTAATCAATGATGACACAGATAAATATGTAAAAATCTATAACTATGGAAAAAGCAAAAAAGAGTTTAAAAGGTGTAATAGTAGAAGTTGAAGAACTGAAAGAGGAACAATGAGTTTTTAAAGAACATAATAATCGTGAAATAAGTAAGAATTTAGCTGAATATATAACAGGAATAGAATTAAGAAAGTATGTTGCTAGGAAAGTTAAAAAAATACATTAGCAAAGAAAAATATAACTGTATTTGATGGTGCAGTTGGAAGTGGACAGTTAGAACAATTTATTAATCCAGCAATGTTATACGGAGTAGATGTGCAAGAAAACTCTATTAATTCAGCTAGACAGAACTTTAAGAATAGTGACCTAGAAACAAAAAGTTTCTTCGAGTATGAAAAAGAAGGTTTAGAAGTTGATTGTGTAATAATGAACCCACCATTTTCTTTTAAAAATTTAAAAGATCTTTCAGAAGAGGAACAAAAGAATATTCAAAAAAAGAGTTTGAGTGGAAGCGGTCAGGCTGTGTTGATGATATATTTGTTCTAAAATCTTTAAAATACACTAAAAGATTTGGCTTCTATATTTTGTTTCCTGGGGTTGGTTATCGTAGAACTGAAGAAACATTTAGAAAAATTATAGGAAATAACTTAGCTGAGCTAAATAGAATAGATAATGCTTTTTACAGATACAAGTATATCTGTATTGTTTATAGTTATCGACAAAAAAATAAGACAACTGAAAAAAAGTATATAGAGAAATCTATGACTGCAAATTAGATAAGCAAATTTTAGAAGATGAGTGGACTTTAGAAAATGATTACTCTTGGCAACAACCACAAGAAGAAAAAGAAGTAGAAGAAGTTGATATAAATGCTTTTAAATACTCATGCTTCTGAATTATGGATAAGTGGAGTTAAAAAAACTTAGAATTAGATTTATTTTTTTAGTTCAAGAGTGCAATGCTAATATTGATATCTTAGGAAATATTAAAAAGGCTAAAAATCTATTTGTAAAGAATTTGAAAGGAAATTAAGATGTTGCAGAAATTACAAGAGTTCAATGACTGTATTAGAGAAACAATCGAAATTATTATCTCTATTCGAGGCTACGCAGAGGTAAGGATATTTGATATTTTTGATATAAAGTATATGAGTAAAAAAAGATGTTTTTTTACTAAGAAAAAAATATAACATCAGATGGAAAAAAATGCAATATTTTATGGAGATATTTCAAGAAAGTATGATTGCTTTTGCTCAAGAGATAATAAATAGAATAGATAATGAAAGTTATGAAAAAGCTACAAAAAGTAGAAAAAGAACAAATATTAGTAAACTTAGAAGATTTTGGTTATGAGGATATTGGAAGATGTATTTTTATATCAAAAATGATATTCCTGCTGCAATAAATGGAAATGTGTTATTACTAACATTAAAAAGATAGTTTTAAAGATATTATTAATTTAAGGTATATAGCATTTTTTTAATTAATTATAAAGATACAATTAGAAATTATATTTATCAAAAAAATCAGCTGGAGAAAAAAAGTCAAAAGATTAAAAAAATAGATTTTGAAAAATATCTTAATAATTATACCTACTTTAGAAGTTCAAAAACAAAACTGTAAATAACTTCATAGAATTAAAAAAAGACAGTTTGAAGATGATGTTGCTGAAATTGAGAAAAAAATAAAATTAATTGATGGATATTCAAAAAGTATATGTTGAGAAAGTATTAAATTTTTAAAAAAATAAGGAGTTAAGTAGTGAATAGAGAAGAAATATGTAAAAATTATAGATGATAAATTAGACAGTAAAAATAAAAAGATTTTTAAGAATATAAATCCTCCATATAGAAAAAGTGGAAGTTATTTTGAAAAAAATTATAAAAAAATTTTTCAAAAAAATGTTAGATTCTTTAAGAGAACAATTAAATCATATAGATATAGTAAAAAAAGAATAAATGTTGATTCTACTAAACCTGTTGGCTATGTTGACTATAAACCTGATATAGAAAAGAAAGAGGATATAAAAAGATAGGATTAATGAAGAAATATTGATATATGAAAATAGAATTTTAAAGACTGAAAAATGCTTTTAGATTTTATAAAAAAAGATAAGTATTATAGAATAATAGAATTAAAAATATTTTGAAAAATTATTCTGTTGAAGATATTTATGAAGAACTGGATATCACAGAAAAAAACTTATAGAAGTCATAGAAATAGATTGGTTGATAGTTTAACATTATATTTATTTCCTAAAGAAATTTTTAGAAGATTTTTTTAAAAATTTTACCGTTTTGCTCCCTGTTCATTCCCTTTTTTTTATTATATAATGTTAATATACGAAAGTTTAAAACAAACAAGTTACGACTTCTTGTAAAAAAAGTCAAAAATAATATGGTGCATCGGATTAATACTCTGACTAGACTGCGAAGGTCTTTTTATTTGTGAAAACCAAATATGCACTGCCATATCAGATATCAATACTCTCGTGATTCTTAAATGAATAGGATATGTCCTCTACGGGAGTTTTTTTATTTATATAATCTTTTTATCTTTTTCAATTTACACTATATATTTTTTTATTTTTTTATAAGATATATAATATAAGAAAAATAAAAAAATGAAAAAGAGGGATAATATGGAAAAAAAGATAAAAATCTATTAATTTTTTTCAGAGTTTCAACTAATAGAACTTTCTAAAAAAATTATTAGAGGAAAATAAACTAAAAAAATAAATGTTACAAATAAATATGCACAAGATGACTGGACTTTAGTGTGTGAATTAGAAGGAAGTTATGAGCTATTATTATATGATATAAAAACCTATGGAAAAAAATATCCTGAATTTAAATATACTTTGAAAGAAAAATAAAGTATATTTTACTGCAAGTAAAGAATATGGATACCCAAAAAAACGCAATAACAGAAGCTCAATTAAATGGAACTTTCAACAATTTATTTGAACATATAGAAAATATAAATTTTTTTATAGAATTAGTAATTAATAAAAAGATTTAACATTTCAAATATAACCAAGAGAACTTAAAAGGTTCTCTTTTTTTATTATAAATCGGAGGTGAAGTAGCATTGAAATTAAATGCAAGACAAAAAAATCTTTCTGTGAATATTATGTAGCATCTGGTAATGCTACTGAGTCTGCGATAAATGCTGGATATAAAGAAAAAGTATGCAGGAGTAAATGCTGATAAATTACTAAAAAAATACTAATATTCAAAAAAATATTGAAGAACTACAAGAAAAAAGCAAAAAGGCAATAGGATTATGACAGCTATAGAAAGAAGGGAATTCTTAACATCAATGATAAAAAGATGGAGCTGTTAAAGATACCGATAGATTAAAAAGCATTAGATATATTAAATAAAATGGATGGAGAGTATACTCAAAAGGTTGAGGTAAATGGAAATATAAATTCTAATCCATTTTCTAATCTTACAACTGATGAATTAAAAAGAAATAATAAAAGATTAAAAAAATTCCACTTGACTTTTTAGACACATAACTATATAATACATTTGTGGCTAGAAAGTTAGGAGGTGTAAAAATGGAAGCTACAAAAAAAGAAAATGGGTAGACCTGTTATTGGAAAACCAAAAAAACTGTAGAAATAAAAAAACTAGAATAGATGAAGATTTAGAAGAAAAAAAGTTAGAATCTACTGTGAAGAAAAAAACTTACTAGAAGTGATTTTTTTTAAGAAATGCCATAAACAGAGAACTCAATGAAAAATAGAGTATTGCTCTCCGACCAAGAAGTTTAATACTCTATTAACCAAAAGAAGTTTCCCTCTTATGAAATCTATTATATCATAAGTGGATACTTCTATCAATTATAATTTTTGAAAGGAGTATTTTTTTATTATGAGAATGAAAAAAATTGAAAATTTGTATGAAGTAACTGTAAATGATTTAAAAATTCTATACTGAAACTATCAATGAGGCTATAGCTATTGCTTGGAAGTTAGGTGATAGAAAATGAATTTTGAATTAAAAAAAGCTAGTTTTGGATAGTAGAGAAGTTGCAAAAAAATGTTAGGTAAAAAAATCATGCTGATTTATTAAGAGATGTAGCTAAAAAAATGAGAAGTATCTAACTGAAAGCAAAATTGCTTTTTAGTGAATTTTTTTAAGGAAACACAATATAAAGACAGCACTGGTAAGAAAAAAATAAAAGATATGATATAACTAAAAAAAGGTTGTGAGTTTTTAGCTCATAAATTAACTGGTAAAAAAAGGAGCAATATTTACTGCAACTTATATCAATGAATTTCATAAAAATGGAACAAGCTTTAAAGAAAAAAATATGACACAAGAAAAGTTACCATTTTCAAGCTCAGTGATGATACCAATAGATAAGATAGAATATTGGAATAAGATTAAAGAGCTATCAAATGAAAGCAGATGATGTAAGAAGTGAGATATATCACAAGTTAAATCTGTTATCAAATATGGTAGTATCAATTACAAGAGAAGTAGATAAATTAGCAAATATAGTATTTGAAACAGAAGACAATATAAATAAGATTGAGGGTAGAGATATGAACTTAAACTCAATGTTAGCATTAAATAAATAATGACAATAAAAGCACTTAGTTAATTCTAGGTGCTTTTTTTATTTAAAGGAGGTGTTGTGGGGGTGTATGATAAAGAATTAATAAAAATTAGAAGCTAAAAAAAGAATTAGCTAGGAGAGATTTCTGGTATTATTGTAAATTACTAGGTAAAAAAAGATTTTTTTACAATGATAAAAAAAGAATATTTAAAAAGATTTATGTAATCAGTTACAAAGTTTTATTGATTCTAATAAAAAGATATTAGTTATTAATATGCCTCCAAGATTTGGAAAAATCTTATACAGCAACCTTATTTGTTCAATGGTTATTAGGAAGAAATAACAAATTAAAAATTATGACTGGATCATATAATGAAACTCTTTCTTCTACATTTGCTAAGCAAGTAAGAGATATGATAGCAACAGAACAGACTCAAGGGGTAACAGTTTATAGAGATATATTTCCTGATACTAAAATAAAGTATGGAGAAGCATCAATGAACAAGTGGGCTTTGGAAGGAAGTCAAGTCGCAAACTATTTAGCAACATCTCCAACAGGAACTGCAACAGGATTTGGAGCAGATTTAATAGTTATAGATGACTTAATAAAAAACTCTGAGGAAGCATATAACTCTAATGTCCTTGAAAAAGCATATTGATTGGTTTACTAATACTATGTTATCAAGAACAGAAAAAAAGGTTTTAAATTAATAATCATAATGACCAGGTGGGCAAGTAATGACCTAGCTGGTTTTATTTTTATCTAATTATGATGATGTGGTTCATATAAATTATAAAGCTATCAATGATGATGGAACTCCACTTGATGAAGGAACATTATCATTAGAGGATTTTGAGTTTAAAACTAAGAATATGGCAAAAGAAATTGTATATGCCAACTACCAGCAAGAGCCAATAGATATAAAGGGTAGATTATACAGTGAATTTAAAACTTATGTTGATTTACCTAAAGAAAAAGATTGTTAAAAATATCTGCCTATTGTGATACAGCTGATACTGGAGATGATTTTCTATGTAATATCATATATGCAGATTGCAAAAGATAGTGCCTATATATTGGATGTTATCTATACCAAGGAAGCTATGGAAATAACAGAACCTATGGTTGCAGAAGCATATAAAAAAAGTTTAATGTGAATGTTGCAGATATAGAAAGTAATAATGGTGGTAGAGCATTCGCAAGAAATATTGAAAGAATTACAAGAGATAAAGGAAATTATAAGACAGTTATTAAATGGTTCCATCAATCAGGAAATAAGATTGCAAGAATATTATCAAATAGTGCTTGGGTAAATAATAATATCTATATGCCTATTGATTGGAAAAAAATAAATGGGGTGAATTTGCAAAAGATATTATTTCTTACCAAAAAAAGAAGGTAAGAATAAGCATGATGATGGACCAGATGCTTTAACTGGTGTTGCTGAAAAAGACAATAAATAGAAACGAAATGAGAACAATAGATAGAAATATCTTAGGAATAAGATAAGAGAGGAGAATTAATGACTGTAGAAGATTTAAAAAGAAGCTCTTGAAGCTTTTATAAAAAAATGAATTGCCAGAATTACAAAAAAATGGAAGATTATTATAGTGGAAAACACAATATTTTTAAATAAAAAAAGATAGAAGTAATAAGAAAAAAAGATACTAAGTTAATTAATAACTATCCTGAATATATTACAACTATTGCAACAGCCTACTTTTTTTAGGAAAAACCTATTGCTTATGCTTTTACAAGATGATAAATTAAAAAAAGATTTTGAAAAAAATTATCTGAATATTTAGCAACAGAAGAAGAACAACAAGAAAATTTTTGAACATTCTCAAAAATTGTAGTATTTTTTTGGTAAAATCTTATGAACTCTGGTATAAGAATTTGGATAATACTATTGGAAATGTAGTTGTAGACCCAAGAGATTGTTTTATTTTTGAGAGATAATACAGTAAAAAAAGGAATAACTGCAGCTGTTAGATGGGATAAAACTAAAAAAATAAAAGAAGATAAATGGGTTTATACATTAGAAGTTTATGATAGTACAAATGTTACAACTTATGAATTTATATCTGACACAGATAAAAAAAGAAGTTCCAACTGCGACAGGAGAAACTAAATTACATGGATTTAATCAAGTCCCAATTATTGAGTTCTTAAACAATAAAAAGAGCCAATGGAGATTTTAAGAATGTAATTTCTTTGATAGATGGTTATAATGAAGCAACTTCAACTGCTATTGACGACATGAAAGATTTTACAGATGCGTACTTAGTTTTTAGTTAATATGGGTGGAACTACTGATGAAGAAATAGAAAGAATGAATAAAAAAATAAGGTTATGCTTATTAATGAGCAAGGTGATGCTAAGTGGCTTGTTAAGCAAGTTAATGACAGCTATGCTCAAAATAACAAAAAAATAGGTTAAATCAAGATATTCATAAATTTTCTATGATACCTGACATGCAAGATAAAGAGTTTAGTGGGAACAGTTCGGGAGTTGCACTAGGATATAAATTATTAGCTTTGGAACAATTAGCAGCACAAAAAGGAAATGTATTTTTAAAAAAAGGCAATTAATCAAAGATTGCAACTTATGATAGATTTTCATAACTTAAAAAAATAAAAATCTACTGATATTCAAAAAAGTCTTTACTAGAAATGTTCCAAAGAATTTAGTTGAAGCAGCAGATACCGCTCAAAAAATTACAAGGAATAGTATCCCATGAAACTATTTTATCTACATTGCCTTTTATAGAAGACGCAAAAGGGGAGTTAGAAAAAAATAAAAAGCTGAAGAAGATATTAATGCAATGAAGGATATGAATACTCCGATTAGAGTTGATGTAAATGACTCAAAAAGAATAGAGATTATTGGGAAGAAAGACAAGTTAAAAAGAGAAGCTAAGGCATTTACTACAATACAAGATATTGAAAAAGAGTATAAGATTGCACTTGAAAAGGCTAAACAGGATATAAATAAAGAAATTAGCAGAATAACTACAACTTATATGAATGATAATATTCTAAATTACAATGAAGCTTTGAAACTTTTTGAAAGGTGATGATTATAAAGTATGGAAAAAAAGATTTACATGATTATATGAAAGAATATAACAAACTTTTTAAAGAATGCACCTTTACAAGCACAAAAAAATTATATTTAGAAATTGAAACATTATCTGCTAAAAAGTAGAATTAGTCATTTGGATAGTCTTAAAGCACAGATAGATATGGAATTTACAAAGTTGATATTTGGAGTTGAAGAAACTGGGAAATATGCTTTTAAATTCTGTTTATAGAGATACTTTTATAGAAGTAACTAAAGATTTGGGTATTAATCCTATTGTTAGTAGAGATAAAATAAAAAAACAGTTCTGGATAAACCTTGGAGTGGTGCTAATTTTTTTCTCAGAGACTTTGGAGCAATACAGATAAACTAGCAGAAACAGTAAAAGCAAGAAATAGTTAATGGCATGATACAAGGTATTAATCTGAAAAACTATGACTAAAAAGAGTTTCTGAAAAAGTTTGAGGACAGCTAAAAAAGAATGATGTTGAAAGACTTCTAAGAACTGAAGTTAATTACGTTTTAAATCAAGCAACCTTAGATGGATATAAAGAAGCAGGAATAGAAAAAAATACGAATTCAGTGCTACATTAGACAATAGAACAAGTCAAATTTGTTCTGAACTTCATGGAAATATTTTTTTGAAATAAAGAATATAGCTGTTGGTTTGAATTATCCACCGATGCATCCAAGATGCAGGAGTACAACTGTTCCAATTATTGATTATGAAAGTTTAGTTAAACAAGGAAAAGAAGAACTTGAAGAGTACAAGAAAGAAAAAGATATTGAAAAAAATTATCAAATCTAGACTATAATTATATTAAATATAGTGGTGCAATTAATGGTGCCTTAAATGATAAGAATGACCCTTATGAAGAAAAAAAGAAATAAACATGCTGAATTGTATTATGAAAGCGTCAGAAAAAAAGAAATAAAGAAATAGAATTAAAAAAGCATCTTAAACAATATTTCTAACTACAAATTAACTAAAAAAATTTACAGTTAGAAGATATTGAAAAAGATTTACAATCATATTTTTTTATAAATAAATATAATCTACTGAGAGGGTATGATAGATTTGATCCTAGCTATGATATGGCTCAGTCTTGGCAAAGATTAAGAGAGGGGAAAAAAATATTAGAACACGATTTGATAATGCTACTACATGAAAGAATGGAATATGATTTTATGAATTTATACGGTATGAAATATGATGAAGCTCATGCATTAACTTGTGAAAAAAATATGACTATTTAAAAAGCATTAAAGATATGGAAAAAAAGGAGAAAGAGTAATGTCTTATGTTATAATAAATTTATTAGAAAAAAAGAGAAAAATATATATATATGAATTTTTTTACCTGAAAAATAAAAAAAGATGGTAGGGGAGTTATATCCATGAACATAAAAAAACTGGGGAACCTAGTATTATTGAGAGTGGTTCTAGTTGGCATAGAGGACAAGCTTTTTTTCTGCTCTAAGGAAATTTTATGAAAATGGTAAATTTGAAGAAACTGGAAGTAGAGCTTGGGGATAGTTTATTAAAGAAAAAAATAAATAAAGAAATTAACATTAAAGCACTTAGTTAAAAAAACTAGGTGCTTTTTTTATTGCAAAAGAAAGGAGGGATAAAAGTAAATATATTGTCGTACTGGAGGACATAAAAACACCTGGATATGATATAGTCAAACAGGACTTTAAACAGGAGGATAAAATGAAAAAAATTTAAACTTAATATTCAACTATTTGCTGAACCAGGAGAACCAAAAAAACATTTACTCAAGAAGAAGTTGACAAAATGATTGAAACTAGACTTAAAAGAGAAAAATGAAAAAAATTTGAAAAAAAGCTAAAAAAAGGAACTTGAAAGACAGCATAATGAATCTATTGAAGATTATGAAGAAAGAATCAAAAATGCTAATCTTACTGCAGAAGAAAAGCATAAAAAAAGAACTTGAAAAGATTCAAAAAGACTTAGATGCAAAGAATGCTGAACTTTCAAAAAAATAAAGACAGATGAAATCAAAAAGAACTACTTTTAGCAAAGTATAAAAATACCAGATAAATTTTTAGATAGAATTTCTGGAGCCAATGAAGAAGAAATAGAAGCATCTGTTAAAGGTTTTGCAGAAACAATGGGAGAATATGTAAAAATCTCTTGGTGCTAGTGGAGTACCTGGAGCTATGAATGGTGGAAGTAATGGAGGAGCTGATAAAAAAAGCTCAATTAGAAGAATTAAAGAAAAAGGCTTTTTGAAACTAGTTCTATTGAAGATAGAGCTAAATATACAAAGAGCTAAGCAAGAATTTGAAGAACAAAATACAGGAGGTAATGAATAATGGCAAATATAGACAACAAATTACATTCAGGAAATCAATTTATTTCAAATGATATTTTTAGAAGAATTACAATTAGTAAATCCTAATGTTTCTCCTATTATATCTCATATTTTTAAGAGGTGGGAGAGTAGACAAAACTGACTCTACTACTATTGAATGGGTGGACCATTATGAAAGAAAAAGTATCATCAACTTTAAAAAAGGCCTTGGCAACAGCAGATACTGAAATTCAAGTAGTAGATGCTGACATATTAGTAAAAAGATGCTTTGCTATCTATTGGAGATGAAATAGTAAAAAAATTACTAATGTTAAAACTGATAATAAAGGCAGATATTACAAGAGGTTATGCTGGGACTACTGCGACAACTGGAAATATAGCGATAGGGACTTTGGTGCAAAGTTTAGGAATAGAAATGGAAGAAGGAGGAGAATTAAAGGCTTCAACTGTTAGATTACCAGTTCATATTACAAATAATACTGGAATTATCTATGAACAATATAAAGTTACAGAAACAGCAAAAACACTTAAATCCACATGGACAAGGTGGCTTTATCTGTAAGAGAATTAGAATCTCAAAAAGAAAAAAAGATGAATTGTTAGGAATTATGGAAAATAAATTCTTAAATGGAGTTAAATTTACAAGTGGAAATTTAAGAATGTCAGGTGGAGTAAAAGCATTAATTAAAGAACATGGAATAGTCATAGATGCTAATAATCAACCTTTTTCATTAGATTTATTAGATAATGTTGTAAAGGCAATAGTTGATAAAGGAAACCCAGGAGCAGCAGATTTAAAAAGCTGGTTTCTATTCTCTATGTGTTCCTTATACAATTTTAAGAAGTATTAATAAATTGAATAAGGATACTGTTAGAACAGATATAACTGAAAAAAATAACAGGAACTAAAAATTGAAGAAATAGTCACTACATCTGGTACTGTATCTGTATTTCCAGCAACTTCATTAGCAGAAAAATGAGTTTATATTAATGAACTTAAATGAAGCTAGAATAAAAACAATTATACCCAATTAAAGAAGAAATTGGAGCTAAGACAGAATTAGCTGATAATTATTTCTTACATGGAGAATATGCACATCAAATAACTAAATTACCATTCCAAGTGCATGTTAAAAAAATGTAAAAAAATATCATAGGAGGTAGTATGGCTAAAAAAACAAGATGAAATACTTAATATTGAAGAAACAAAAGAAATAACTTTTGAATCTAGCTATAAAAAAACTTAATTATAGTTGGAACTTCTATTCAATTCAAAGATGGACTTTACTCAACATCTGATGAAACAGAAATAGAAGTATTGAGAAATAATAACCTTGTGACTGAGGCAGGAGAATAAAAACTCCTGCTTTTTATCATATTAGGAGGTTAAGATGGATGAAATTTACAACAAAAATAATTGAAAAAGTGAAAGAATTAACCGATGTTAGCAACGAAGCTATTTTGAAAAATTCGAGTAACAATTTTAGTTAGAAAAAGCTTTAAACTTTATGAATAGAGATGATTTTTCCAGTTGAGCTTATAGAACCATTTGCAGAGCATTTAGCATTAAAAAAACTATCGAAGAAACAAACTTACAAGGTAATATTTCTAAAGTAACTGAAGGAGATACTACTATAGAATACAACACATCTAATAACACAACTGATGAAATGTTTTTTTATCGTTAAAAAAAGCCAATTATTTAGATTTAGAAAGGTTGGGACTGTATGAGTATATTAGATAAGTTGCATACTGATAGAGTTACAGTTATTAGATCTGTTGTAATAGTGGATGAGTACGGTGGAGCATATGAAGAACAACGAGAAATATTAAAAGATATCCCTTGTAGACTTTCACAAAAAAATGGTTGAGAAGTGTTACACCAGGAATGATTAATAGTAGTGGGCAAGAATATAAACTGTTTGTAGGCTTAAATGTAGATATTAAACAAAAATGATTTGTTGAAAATCACAAGAAAAAAGCAGATGGAGAACTTTATATTTTTAAAAGCATCAAAACCTTTAGCTTACAACATAATAAAAACATAAGGAAATATCCTTGACAGAAGTATCTGAAAAACGAGGTAGATTATGGAACTTAAAGGATTTAAGGAATTCGATAAAATTCTTGATGAAATAAAAACAAAAGCTCCACAAGCTACTGAAAAATTTTTAATGTTACAAGCTGAAGATTTAAAAAAAGATGTTAAGAATCTAACACCCGTCGACACTGGAACTTTAAAAAAATGCTTGGCAAAAGAGAAAACGGAAAGAGATTAACTGGAAATACATTCTCTCAAATTGTATTTAACATGACTAATTACGCTCATCATGTTGAGTATGGTCATAGAGTTGGAAGAAGCAAAAACAAAAATTTGTTAAAGGTAGATTTATGCTTAGAACAGCTGTATCTATGAGGCAAATTAAATTCTATAAAGATTTAAAAAAATTTTTTTATGGAGGATTGATAAAAAAATGAAATGAGCAGATATAAGAAATGCATTAAATGAGATTATTTCTGAAAAGTTAAAAAAATAAACCCATACAGTGAGGATATAGACAATGTCAAAAAAACCTTGTTTTTTTATATTGACTTAGTTAGCTATAAGAAAGAATTTAATTCCGAATATAGAGAACTAAAAAAACTATAGACATTGATATTATCTATTATCCAAAAAAACTAATGGAAAGCTTACTAATGCTGAAATATTAGAAAATTTAGAAAAACTTAGATGATGCTTTGGAAATAGAAGGTAAAAAGGTTTTACATGTACTGGATAGATTTTTAACTCTAAGAAACACAGATATAAAAAAATTGTAGATAGAGTTGGGCATTATGTATTTACACTAAGTCTATACGATTTATATGGAAAAACCTTATGATTATGAGTTAATGAATGATTTAGAATTAAGATTTAAAGAAGGAGGTAGCAATTAATGGGAAATGAAGTAGGGACAAATAAAAAGCTAGTCCAAACATTAATATAGAGTTTAGAACTCTTGCAACAACTGCTATACAAAGAAGTGAAAGAGGCATAGTTTGCTTAATATTAAAAGATACTAAGAAAACTATAAAATGGAATATTCTAAAAAAACAATAGCTGATTTAAAAGATGATGAATGGGAAGCTAAAAATGTTAAATACATTAAATTAGCAATGCACTATGGAGCTAAGAAAAATATTAATAAGAGTGTTGCAAACTGGAGAGAACTTAGATGATGTTCTAGGTGAATTTAAAGAAAGAAAAAAATGCATTGGTTAGCATATCCAGGAGCAGAAGAAACAGATGACCAAAAGCTTGTAATTTGGACTAAACAAGTATTTGGAAATGATGGTGCAATAGGAAAAACAGTAAAATATGTTTCCAGCTTTGCTGACAATACAGATCATGTAGCAGTAGTTGAGCTAGGAAATACTGGAACTTACAAATCTATATATGGAGATTTTACAGCTCAAGAATACACAGCAGCAATAGCTGGACTTATAGCAGGAATGCCTTTGAATAGGTCAGCAGATAACTTTGTAATGAGTGATTTAAAAGAAGTAGATTACTATGAGCCAAAAACTTGGTAAATTCTCTCTATACAATGATGATGAAAAAAGTTAGGGTTAATTATGGAGTAAACTCAAAAAACTACTTTTGATAGCACTTGGAAAAAAGATACAAGAAAAATCAAAATAGTTGAGGGAATGTGCTTTATAACTGATGATATAAGAGATACATTTAAAAATTATTGGCTAGGAATTTACATAAATGACTACAATAATAAAATGAATTTCTGTTCTAATGTTACAAAAGTATATTTTAAAGAAATGGCTCCAAATGTTTTATCTGGAGACTATGATAATAAGATTGAAATAGACTTAGAAGCACAAAAAAGATTAATTGTTTTAGATGGAAAAGATCCAGAAGAAATGACAGAAATGGAAATCTTAAAATATCCATCTGGTGATGATGTATTTTTAACTGGAGATGTTAGATTTGCAGATACTATGGCAAATCTTTCTTTTGGTCATAAAGATGTGATAGGAGGTAAAAATGGCAGATACAAATATAAGAGGTTATCATACTATTGCTGGAGCTCATGGTACTCTTTGGATAGACAATGAAAAAATAGCAGAATTTACAAAAGTAAATGCAAAAGTAACAGCTGACAGAAAAGATGTACAATTAGGCTTATCTGTTGATAGTAAGATTGTAGCTTTAAAAGGTGAGGGTAGTGTTACACTTGAAAAAGTATACTCAAGAGGTAAAAAGATACTTCAAAAAAATTGTTAAAGGGTAGAGATGTTAGAGTTAGAATAGTTACTAATCTAGCTGACCCTGATACACCTGGAAAAACAAGAAGAAAGAATTTCTCTTGATAATGTTTGGTTTAACTCAATAGATTTAATCAACATTGCTAGAGGAGAAATTGTAGAGGAAGAATATCCATTCGGATTTACACCAGAAGATTTAGCTTATGAAAATGATATAAAAATAGGAGGCTTAGATGTTAGTTACAGCTGAAATGCTACTTGAAAAATAGTAAAAAAATAAATAGTGATAAAAAGAGAAAAAGTAAAAAAATCTATGTAAAAAGAATTAGATGGAGATTTGGAGTGTGAGCTTTTTAAACAAAGAAGATTACTTAGATTTAATCTTGTCTAAAGAAAAGGATAAGGATTTAGAAGTAATTTATAACTCTTGTTCTATTTTTTTAGAGATGATAAGCTAATAGAAAAAGCTAGGTTGTAAGAGTAATCCTATTTCTGTTGTGAGCAAAGTTTTAAAAGATCCAACTATTTATAGATTAGCAGATTTAATCTTAGTAGCTTCTGGATATGGAGAAAAAAGATTTAGTTAGTATTGTTGAAGAAACAAAAAAACTAATAGAGAGCGACTGGAAACTAAGTACAGTCGCTCATTACTTGAATAGAGGACATAAATTAGAAGAACTTAGAAAACTCTCAGAAAAAAAGATTTATTTTATATGTACCTTTTTAAAAGAATAATGCTATAATATAGCATATTAAATTCATTTTAGGAGGGAAGTTTTATGAAAAAGTTTTTTTATTAATGCTATTCATTTTTATTTCTGCTATTAGTTTTGGTGCTACAAGATATGTTACTAAGAATGGTACATTCCCTTATACGAGAACCAAAGAACAATTGGATGATATATTTATGTATATTAATTCAAAGGATATGCCTGCTTTTAAAAAAATATATGAATCAATTGATAAATAGCGGTGATGGGGGATATTTAAAAACCAGGATTAGAAGTTGAATTAGTAGATACTGCTGATTTTTGCTAGTGTTGTAAAAAAATTAGATTAGTTGGAGATACAATTCAATGTTGGACTGTTAGAGAGGCAATTCAAAGAAAATAAAAATATTAATGAATTTTAGTGCTATGAAAAAAATTTTTACTAATACTATTATAATAAAAAAACTTAAAGGGGTGATAAAAAATATTAGGATTTATAATTTTTCATAATAATGGTAATATATATTAGAAACTATTATAAATGGACTGAAAAAGTTAGGATATTTTTAAATCTATGGGAATTACTGCTTTTAGTTGTATTTAGTGTTGTTGGACTTGCTATAATTGCTGGAAATATCAATTAATAAAAAAATATCGCTTTATAAAGGGAGAGTATTATGAAAAAAATTTTTATTAATAATATTTATTTTTATTTCTACTATTAGTTTTGGAAGTGTAAAAAAATTATAAATGGTAAATCTTCTGATGAAAAAAAGTATAGTTTATAAAGATAACGATTGCACATTGCAACTGGATTATAAAAAAATTTTTGATTGTGTGGCTATAACTGTAAAAAAACTTCTAGTTTTGCTAGTGAAACAGAAGATGAAGTAGGGTTTATGGTAGATAGTGGATACAATAGAACATTAAAAATATAAAAATTCAAAAAGATAAAAAAACTATAAGTTGCAATGCAGATAGTGCTATAAATGCAAGAATAATTAAAAAAACATAGTCTATGATATGGAAAAAGGATATTTACTTATGATAGATTATGTTGATAAAAAAACGATAAGATAGTAGCTAGAAATATAAAACTAGCTGAAATAAAAAAAGCAATAGCAGAATTTAAAAGCTAGTCAATTAAAAAAATAAATAACAAATAAAAATAATTAAATTAAGAGTAGTTTTAAACTGCTCTTTTTTTATTGGAGGATTTATGAAAGATGAAAAAGGAATAATATTCCCAATTTATGATGATAAAGATAATTGGATTGGGAACATATTAATAAATGAAAAAAATTAGAAGTTATAGATAATTTAAAAAAAGTGGATATCATATAAAAAGAGGGCTTTTTGCCCTCTGTTGAAACTAACTAACAGTATATTTTTTTCCAAGGTATTCTTCTAAAAATCAATACTTGCTAAAAAAATTTAACTATATCTTCTCTACCATGGTAAGTTGGAATCCCTTTGGAATTTTTGTGCCATTAAAATTATTGGAATTCCAGTAGGAAAAAAATTGAGAGAAACTTGCTCTTGTTTCTTCTCTGGTAGATGATGATAGAACAGAAGATTTTACAACAACTATAGCAAAAAGTAACACCTTGTTCTTTTTACTAATGCACCATCAAAAGTCATGATTTACCCTCCTCTCCTAATTCAATATTTGAGCCCCCTCTCCTATATTGAATTATAACTTTAAAAAGAGAAAAAAAGTAAAAATTTTTAAAAATTTCTCTTGACTTTTGTATCACGATACAATATAATGTATTCAGATACAGAAAGGAGAGTGAAATGTTTTGGGAAAAAGTAGAGCTGATTATTTTAGAGAAAGGCGAAAAAAATTAAAAAGATTTTGGAGTTTTAATTGATAGAGAAAAAAACTTGAAACTTTTGAAGAAAAAAATTAAAAGTAGAAAATAAATCTAAAAACAACTTGGCTCAATGAAAAAAATTGATGAAGAACTAAAAAAATAGAGTATTGCAAACTTTGGACGGTCAGACAATACTCTATACCTGAAAGAGATTTCTTTCAAATAAATTGTATCATAAAAGAAATTTCTTTCAATAATAATTGAAAGGAGATACAAGAAAATGAATTTTGAATTAAAAAAAGTTAGTTTTTGGATAGTAGAGAAGTTGCAAAAATGTTAGGGTAAAAAAATCATGCTGATTTATTAAGAGATATTGCAAGAAATGTGGAGTATCTAATTGAAAGCAAAATTGCTTTCAATGATTTTTTTCAGGAAACGCATTATAAAGATAAAAATAAATAGAACTAATAAAAAAAGTATGATATAACTAAAAAAAGGTTGTGAATTTTTTTAGCTCATAAATTAACTGGTAAAAAAAGGAGCAATTTTTACTGCAACTTATATCAATGAATTTCATAAAATGGAACAAGCCTTAAAGAAGAATATGACACAAGAGAAGTTACCATTCTCAAGTACAGTGATGATACCAATAGATAAGATAGAATATTGGAATAAGATTAAAGAGCTATCAAATGAAGCAGATGATGTAAGAAGTGAGATATATCACAAGTTAAATCTGTTATCAAATATGGTAGTATCAATTACAAGAGAAGTAGATAAATTAGCAAATATAGTATTTGAAACAGAAGACAATATAAATAAGATTGAGGGTAGAGATATGAACTTAAACTCAATGTTAGCATTAAATAAATAATACCAGTAAAAGCACTTAGGTTAAACTAGGTGCTTTTTTTAGATGGAAAAAAATAGGAAACACTATTGATGAAGAATATCAACTTAGTAATTACGACCCATTTAAAAAGATTAATGGAGGTAGAAAATGAATAAATTAGATAATAAAAAAACGAAATAATAACAATAAAAAAATGTAAGAGGATATATAGATGAAAAAAGGAATTGCTTGGTTAAATCTTGAAGATGTTGCAAGAGGATTAGGTATAACTGATAAAGCTAAGAGTGGAAATACAGTAGTTAGATGGGCTAGATTAAAAGAATATTTAAAAGAATTTGGCATCGCCACTTGTGGCGACGGAGTTGGAAAAAGAGAATTTACCTGAATATATTCAAGAAAATGTATTTTTACAAACTTTGTATGAAAGCAAATAATGAAGTTGCTAGAAAATTTCAAGATAATGTATGTGATGAAATTTTTACCTAGTATTAGAAAAATATGGAATGTATGCCACAGATGAATTATTAGATAATCCAGATTTGATAATAAAAAAATGGCAACTAGATTAAAAGAAGAAAAGGCAAAAAAATAAAAGAGCTTGAAGATAAGATGAAAGAAAATAAGCCAAAAGTATTATTTGCTGAAAGCAGTATCAATAGCAAAAAAATACTATATTAGTTAGAGAAATGGCAAAAATTAATAAAAGCAAAATGGAGTTGATATGGGAGAAAAAAAGACTATTCATTTGGTTAAGAGAGAATGGATATCTAATAAAGAAAAATAGGAACAGATTATAATATGCCAACTCAAAGGTCTATGGACTTAGGATTATTTGAAATAAAAAGAAAGTCCAGTTCTTCACTCAAGTGGAGAAATTGAAATAAGTAAGACACCAAAGATTACTGGTAAAGGGCAGCAATATTTCTTAAATATTTTTTTAAAAGATAAAAATAGCATAGATAACAGAAAGCACTTAGTTAATTCTAGGTGCTTTTTTTTATTGGAGGTGAAAATTTGGAACATGTATTAAGTGCTAGACTAGAACTTAAAGATAAATTTACAGCTGTAATTAATAAAGCTGAAAAAGGACTTGCTGGACTTTATCAAAAAGCTCAATCTATGAACTGGGAAAAGGTTAATAGTGGACTTAATAAATTTGGTGCGGTTGCTGTTGGTGGTTTAGCTGGATTGGGAGCTATTGCTGGAACATCATTAACCGCTTTTGCAGATTTGGAAGATCAAGTTAGAAGAAATAAAGCTATTATGGGAGCAACAGCTGCTGAAGAAAATATGTTAATGGCTCAAACAAGAGAATTAGGAAGAAGTACAAGATTTACAGCACAAGAAGTGGCACAAGCTCAAATGTATCAAGCTATGGCTGGTATGAAAAACAAACGAAGTATTGGAAATGACACCAAAACTTTTAAAAACTTTCTATTGCTTCTGGAGAAGATTTAGCTAGTACATCAGACCTTCTTACTGATAATATAAGTGCTTTTGGATTATCGTTGCAAGATGCTGATAGATTTATGGATGTTATGGCCGCAACAGCTAATAATACTAATACAAGTATTGCACAATTAGGAGAAGCTTATAAGTATGTTGCATCAACTTCAAGAAATTTTGAAAGTTTAGAAGAGACGAATATTATTCTAGGATTATTAGCAGATAGTGGACTTAAAGGTTCTATAGCAGGAAGAAACTTAGCATCAATTTATGCAAGACTTTCAAAAAAACAACTCCAGATATGGATGCTGCATTAAAAAAAGTTGGAGTGACTCTTTATGATAACAATGGTAAGTTTAAAGGATTAAGAAAAAAATTTTAGAAGAATTAAAGCCTAAACTTGCACATATGAGTGATGAGCAAAGAAATTACTTTTTAACAACTATTGCGGGTTCTGAAGGATTAAAAAGTAATGAATAATTTGTTAGGAACTTCAAAAGAAGGGATAGAAAAAAAGCAGAGAACGCTATAAAAAAATGCAACTGGTGCTACAGATAGATTTGCAAAAAGAAATGAGTGATAACACAAAAAGATAAACTAGCTCAATTTAGAAGTGCTGTTGAAGATTTAAAAAAATATCAATAGGAGAAGGATTGGCTCCAACTGCAGTAGATTTTATAAATAAATTTACAACTAAAAATGGCTGAATTAAATTCTAAAGGAACTTTTTGATACTCAGAATGTTGAAACTTATTTTTAATAGAATATTCTCTCTTACAGCTGAGGGCTATTAAAGGATTTGCTGCATTAAAAAGTAGCTGCAATGGCAGAGAATATTTTTTTCCTGGTGCTGGAAAAATATGTTGCTGGAAGTTATGTAGCATATAAGGCTGGTAGGTCTGTTGGAAACTGGATAGGAGATAAAATAGGAAGAACTAAGAATAAATGGGAATTAAGAAAAGAATACCAATCAAAAAGGGTATAGTTGGGATGAAGCTAATGCACAAGCTGAAAAAAAGATTTAGAAACTATAGATTTAAGAAATAGTAAAAACAGATAGTGATGATAAAAATAATGTACATAAAAAGCAAATATGTTAAAAAGAAAAAAATAAAAAGAAAACAAAGGCTCAGGAAAAAGGACTAGAGCAATTAATGAAGGAAACAGATGAAGACTTTAAAGAAAGAAGAAGACTAGTTAAACTGTCTCCGCAGGATTTAGCTAAAGAACAAGTTATACAACAAAATAAAAACTGTCGAGTCTTTAAATAAACCTCTACCTAAAAAAAGCCAAAAATCTGAATATGAAAAAAAGCATTTACAGATTTAGGGTGTCAAAAGCACCCTATAGCAGCAACTACTAATTTTTTTCTCCTCAAGTAAATGTTAATATGGGTGGAGTAACTATAAAAAAATGAAAGCAGATTTAGAAACATTATCTGAAATGACTAAAAAGAAAGATAAAAAGAAGAAATTATAAAAAAATTTAAAGAATCATGTACAAACAACAAAAATAAAGGAGACTATACTATGAAAACCAACATTTATTTTATTGAAAAAAATTCTACAAGTACTCCTTTTTTTTCTTTGTGGTTCCACCTTTGGATTTAAAAGATTGAAAGTGAGCAAGATATACAGACATTTAAAAATTATTGACTTAGGAGAAAAAGACTTTAGTTGGAAATAGAAAAAGCTGAAAAAAATTAGTTTTTTTCTACCTTTTTTTCCAAATATTAAATCTCCTTTTTTTAGTTTTCTTTTATCTACAACTCCTGCAAATTGTGTTGAAACATTGACTAAATTAAAAAAATGATAAAGAACCTTTAACCTTAATTGTTCCTGAATTCAACATATTTTTTTAAATGCTATATCCAAACTCTAAATTTTTTTCTATAGTTGAAAGAACTGGAGATATAGATGTTGAAATAAGTTTAATTGAAATTAGTAAAAAAATAAAAACACTGCTAGATGTAGCAAGAGGCTTACTTCAAAGGTGATAATATGGAAAAAAAGTAAAAAATATGTTAATGGAAAAGAATATAAAAAAATATTTTTTTATTCAGGTTATTTGGAGTGGAGCAATTCATGGAACAGCTAGGAAATTAGAAGTCGAGTACTTAGGAGATATCATAACTGAAATTGGGGATGAAGTTGAGTTTTCTTATGAAGATGAAAAGTTATTTTTTTGGAAAAAGTATTTTTTTCATTCAAGAAAAGGAGATACTGATGTTAAAACATTCTATGCTTATGACAATTCTATCTATCTAAATAAAAAAATAACTTTGTTAAAAAAATTTCTTTAGAAAAAAAGCCAAGTGAAATATTAAAAAGAAATCTGTGGAGAACTTAATTTAAAAAAATAGGTAAAATCCCAAAGGATGAAGTTACATGTACATATCCAGCTATTGATAGAAGTGGATATGAAATAATATTAAATGCTTACACTATTCAACATAGAAAAAAATAAAAAAAGATTTATTCTATTGTGAGTAATGATAAAAGCAATAGATATAGTTGAGCAAGGAACACATGCTGATGTTCTTTTTAACAAGTGCTGACAACATTTCTACTTCTTCATATGAAGAAAGCATAGAAAATATGATAAATCAAATAGTTATCTATAAAGTTGAAAAATGAGAAGCAACAAATACTTAATAAAGTAGAGAATGCAGAAGATAAAAAAAGAAATTTGGATTATTTCAACAGGTTATGCAATATGAAAAAGATGTAGATAATATAGCAAATGCTAAGGATATGCTAAAAAAAGTGTTGAAAAAAAGTTCGAGATTACATTGTTTAGGAAATGTATTAATTCAAGCTGGATACAATATAGGAATACAAGAGCCACATACTGGACTTGTTGGAGATTTCTTAGTTAAATCAGATACTCATGTATTTGAAGGAGAAACTCATTATTGTAATGTTGAGCTTGCATTTGAAAATGTAATGGATAAAAGCAGAATTTGAAAAACAAAGAAAAAAAGTTAAAAAAAGTGATAAAACTAAAAAAAGTAAAAAAAGCTAAAAAAAGAGAAAAAAATAAAAAAAGTAGATAAATTAGATCAACTGTTTCCAGAAGGGTGGGATAAGAAATGAGTGATTTAGGAATTATGATAAGTGAAATGATAGGACAAGCTACAAAAGGAACATCTATCATAAAAGCATCTGTTGAAACTCCACCACCAAATCTAACAATTAAATTTGATGGGCAAGTTATACCATCTGAGCAAATTTATTGCAGCAATTACTTATTACCTCACTATCATAGAGATTATATGATAGATGGAGTTATAGATGATATAAAAAAATAGACATATCTAACTATGACTATGATAACGATACTTCAGATACTATGGGACATAAAAATTCCAAAAATTGACAGGAAAAAGGAAAAATATCAAGGCAATGGAACATACAGATCTCACAAGGATATCTGGTTTGAAGATACACTTCAAAAAGGCGATGAAGTGCTAGTGCTTGTCATGGGAGTGCATTATGTGGTTGTAACAAAAAAATAGTAAAAAAATGCCAAGTAAAAGCAATAGAGGGGGTGTAATGTGGAAAAAAAGATTTTTAATATTTTTTTCTTGAAAAAAACGGATACAGAAGTTGAAGAAATGCCAACTTTTAAAGAATATGCTATAGATTTTAAAACTGGAGAATATATAAAAGATGATAATGATATTAAAGTTTTAGAGAAAAAAATGAAGCTTTAAAAAGTATGGATATTCAAAGCATTAAAGACTGAAAGATTTAGATATACTGATGTACACAGTGATGACTATGGAAGTGAGCTAGAAAGTAACATTGGTACTATCTATCATAAAACAGTTAAAGATGCTTTAATGATTGACCAAATTAGAGATACTTTATTAGTAAACCCTTACATCACAGAGTGTTATAACTTTGAAATTTCAAATGAAGAAGAATATGTTCCACAAATAACCTTTAATGTAAGAACTATATATGGAAAAACTAGAAATGGAGGTGTAAATGAAAGATAAAAATAGAATTAAGAAATAATTTCTTAGATAATCTTAAAAACCCTCTTTCAAAAAAATGGAAGGGACTTATAACTTTGATATTGCTGCAACATTTGGAATAACAGCTGAAGAAGTTTATAAAGAATTAGAGTTCTGGGAGAAACAAACATTCATAGATACAGCTACAGAAGATGAATACGTTGATAAACATGCTCTAATGTTCGGAGTAAAAAGAAGAGTTGGAACTAAGGCAAAAGGTATTTTAAAAAAATAACAGGAAAAAGCAAACTCTATAATAGAAGAAAATACAATATTTCTAAATAGAGATGGTATAAAATATAAATCTTTAAGAAAAAGAATATCTTAGCACAGCTGGAGTTGCAGAGATAGAAATAGAATGCTTATCAGAAGGAAAAAAATAGGTAATGCTGCAATAGGAGAAATTACAACTTTTGAAATTCAAAATAGCAATATTTATTCAGTTATAAATGAAAAAGAAATTATAAATGGTTATGATAAAGAACCTAATTCTGTACTTGTAGCAAGAGCAAAAGAAAAGGTAACAAGACCTGCTCACAGTGGAAACATCTACGATTATGAACAATGGGCAAAAACAAGTTGATGGAGTTGGAAAAGTATTAGTAAAACCTCTTTGGAATGGAAACGGAACTGTTAAAGTTCTGATTGCTAACTATAATAATGATATAGCTGATTCTAGTCTAATTCAAAAAGTTAGAGAAAGAATACAAAGCGATGACGGTAGACCTGTCGGAGCTGATGTAACTATAGAAAGCTTTAGAGCTAAGACTATAAACATAGAAGTTAATACTATATTAAAAATCTGGATATGCTCTATCAGATGTAAAAGAAAAGATTGAATCTCTTTTTGAAAGCTGTTATAAAAAAACTGGGAATGCTACTTTTGAGAAAGCTAATAAAAACAATACTATCTATTAATCGTTTAGAGAAAGCTATTTTTAGAAATAGACGGAGTAAATGATAACTTTGTAAAAAGTAAACAATTCTAATTCTAATATAGAAATTGCAGATGATGAGATATTAGTAGTTGGGACAGTGATTATAAATGAGCAATAGATTGATTAAGAAAGTTTCAAAAAAATAGCTAGAAACACTTTACAAGAAGATTTAATAAGAACACTAGATTTAATTTGTGAATATGCTAAAAAATGATATACAAAAAAATACAAGAAGCTATTATTTATAGCTTTTTTTAATGAGCAACAAGTGGCTAACTATGAAAGGTTTATGGAATTAGACTATAAAAAATGGTTGGAATCTACAGGATAGAAAAGACAGAATTATCTATACTTTACTATCGAAGAATATCTTTACACCCCATGTTTTTAAAGGAACAAGCAAAGATATTCACAAATGGAGAAATAGAAGTTATTGAAAAATTACAATGATTATTCTTTCATAATAAAAATTTACATCAGTAGTTGGAATACCATCTAATTTGGATAACTTTAAAAAAACTTTATTCATATTAATAAACCAGCTCATTTGAATTTTTAGTATTGAATTTAGATACAACACACATAACCAAGTGGCCTATCTAGTTCACAATACCTTGAAAGCTAAAAACTCACAAACAGATTTATGATACTAGACTTTATAATGATGCTGATATTATTGGAAAGTATCACAAACATAATGAGTTAAATTCTATGAAACATGTATCTTTAAAGACTATAAAAAAACAGAAGTATTTATGATGAAAGGAGATAAATAAAATGGCAGAATACACTAAGCATTTGAGATTAATTAAACCTGGTGGAAATGATTATTATAACATAGATGATTTTAATCAAAACTCGGAATTAATAGACAAGGAAACAGAAAAAAATTAAGTAATGCTGTTACAGAAATCAAAAAAATGGAGCAACAAGAGAAAAAGGCTGGGATAGTACAGTTTGGAACAGAAGAAGGAAAAAGCATTAGAAGGAATGATGTTAGCTAGACTTGCTGGATGTGTTGGGTATGGTGGAGACATTCAAACAGCTGGAACTAAGGACGTTAACTACATTTATTATGATAGAAACACAAGAAAAAAATGTACAAGTGTTTGAATCAAAAATAGTGATGTATCTGCAAATGTGGCTAATTTTATTCCACTTGATAATAACTCACTTTTTGGATAGATTGGAAAAATCTAACAAGAAAAAAACAATCTTACTTTTTTTATAATGGTGGGTCATTGGTTCCTGATGGAACTACATCTATTGCTATAAATGAAAAATTGGTATTTTTTTTGGATTAGGTGTTGGAACAGCTGTTCAATCTGGAAAAAGAAAGAATGTGTTTTTTTATTTAGAACTATATTTCAATCAAAACAATGATATTTTGAGATTTAATGGAATAGAAATTAGATATAATGCGACAAACAAGACTTTAAAAAGTTATAAACAATGGTGGAAATTTATACTTCTTAGAGCAATATTCTAGTTTAATTTAAAAATATTTCTATTTAAAAACTATAAAAAAAGTTAATAAATTTGAAAAATCTACTCACATTCGAAAGGAGAAAAAAATGAAAAACAATAAACTTTTTATAAAAAAAGAAAAAAATTGATATTTTCTGTTTATGCAGAAAGCTTAGAAGATGTCTTAAAATCACCTCTATCATATTTTCAAGGATATACTCAAGATATGATAATTACAGATATTACATATCAATATCCGATTTACAAAGATGATGTATTGAGAGAGATGACAAAAAGAAGAAAAAAAGTAAGAGCAAATATAGATGTGCAGCTGGATGATGGAGAAATCATAAAAGATAAGAAAATTATAACAGTGCCAAAACCAAGTGGAAATCAAAAGTATTTGAGTTGGAACAAAGAAAAAGGTTTGTGGCTATTAGATAATGAAAGAGAATACCAGGACTATATGAATTTAATAGATGACTTAAAAGCGAAATCTCTGGCATATGGGTTTGATTACAAAGTTGAGGGAAAAAGAACACAGACAGAAATGCAGAGATAAAGATATAACTCTATTAGCTTCAAATGTAACCTTTATGTTAGCTGAAAAGAGTGTATTGGGGAAGGAAATACCAATCACTTGGTATTTTGAAGATAATTTTGGTTTAAAGTTAGATTTAGAGCAATCTTTAATATTAGCTAGTTATGGAAAAACATTTACTCAGTCGGTTTTATGATACTGAGCATTATTTTAAGACAAAAAGTTAATCCAAAAAGAAGTAACAAAAAAACAGAATTTGAGAGCAAGAGAAAAAGAAATACATAATGCACTAGCCAAAGGCTAATTTTAAGAGTTTCTATTATTAAAGGTAGTTTTATATAGCTACCTTTTTTTAAAAATGTGTTATACGACTTCTCAGAAGGTCATTTTTTTAAGGAGGTATATATGTTTGTTTTATCTGAAAATAGTTTAGAAAAAAATTAAATGGAGTTCATCCAAAAATTAGTAGTTTTTTTATGGAAGAATTAATAAAAAGAATCTCCATATGATTTTAAAAATAACTTGTGGAGTTAGAACTGCTGAAGAACAAAAATCGTGAATATCAAAAAGGAAGAACTCTTTTTATACGATGGAAAAAGGAAATAAACTAAGTAAAGTTAGTTGGTGCGATGGATATAAATTAAAAATCAAAGCACCAAGTGAAAGCTGATGGATATGGCTATGCTGTTGATATAGCAGTTTTGGAAAAAGAAAAGTACACAGATAAGAAAAACTGGAGAAGTAAGAGAAAAAAATAGTCGCTAGATGGGATTATAAATATTATAAAAGCTATTTATGATGTTGCAAAAAAAGTAAAGGACTAATTGACAAGTATGGGATAGTTTGGGGTGGAAATTGGAAACAAAAAAAGATTTAGTACATTTTCAATTAGGAACAGCTGATAATATTCAATTTAAAAAGATAATGGAGGGGTATCATGCCAGAACTAGATGAATTTAATTTAAAAATATTATGATGGAAAAAGATTTTTATTTTTAGAAAAAAAGATTATAGATATATGATAGGAGAAAAAAATTAATACATATACCTGCTGGATTTAAATGTGATTTAGCTAGTGTTCCTAGAATTTTTTTAGAAATATCATAAATACTTATGGAAAAAGACCACACAAAAAGCAGCAGTTATTCATGATTGGTTATATAGAAATGGTCATAAATTAGGTGTTTCAAGAAAGGAAGCAGATAAGATATTCCTAACAGTTATGAAAGAACAGGGTGCAGGTTTTTTTCAAAAAGACAATTGATGTATAGAGCAGTAAGAACATTTGGAATTTTTTTGCATACAAGGAGGATTAATGGAATTAGAAATCACTTTAACATTATTAGGAATGCTTGGAACATCTTTAATTACAGTTGGTGGTGTTATTTTAGGCTATCACAATTATTTGATGAGACAAATCAATAAAAGATTAAAAAAAGGAAACATATTATATAGATCAAGAAAAAAATTAGACAAGCAACTTGAAGAAATAAAAAAACAGCTTTGAAAAAAACAAAAAGATGAAATAAAAGCAATGATATCCAAGTTAGGAGATAAGGTAGAAAGCAGATTATCAAAAAGATTTATGATCATCTACTAAATTGTAATAGAAGAAATGGGTAGGAAAAAAATCCTACCCTCTTTTTTTATTAAATTTTAGATATAGAACCATTTTAGAACCAAAGATAAAAATATTAATATTGATTATCTTTTTAAAATCAATAGAATATTGTATGTACTTGTTTTATTCCCACTCAATAGTTGCAGGTGGTTTAGATGAAATGTCATAAGTCAATCTATTGATACCTTTTACTTCATTTAGAATTCTATTAGAAACTTTTTCTAAGAAATCATAAGGCAAGTGTGACCAAGTTGCAGTCATAAAAATCTATAGTGTTAGCTGATCTTAAAAACAGCAGTATATTCATAAGTTCTTTCATCTCCCATAACTCCAACAGATTTTACAGGAAGTAAAACAACAAAGGCTTGGCTAACTTTGTTATATAAATCAGCCTTTCTTAATTCTTCTATAAATATTGCATCAGCTTCTCTTAGGATATCAGCCTTTTCTTTAGTAACTTCTCCTAAGATTCTGATTCCTAAACCAGGTCCTGGGAATGGATGTCTATCAACCATATAATCAGGGATACCTAATTCTCTACCAACTTTTCTAACTTCATCTTTAAATAATTCTCTTAAAGGTTCAAGTAATTCAAATTTTTAAATCTTCTGGAAGACCTCCAACATTGTGATGAGATTTTATAGTAACAGATGGTCCTTTAACAGAAACAGATTCGATAACATCTGGATATATAGTACCTTGTGCTAAGAATTCAGCACCTTCAATTTTTTTAGCTTCTTCATTGAATACTTCAACGAATTCTTTTCCTATAATTTTTTTCTTTTTTTGTTTCTGGATCAGTTACTCCAGCAAGTTTAGATAAAAAAATCTTTCTTCAGCATTTACACACTTAATATTCATATCAAAGTTTTTTTAGCATAAACTTCCATAACTTGTTTAGCTTCATCTTTTCTAAGTAAACCTGTGTCAACGAAGATACAAGTTAATTGTCTACCTATTGCTTTATTTATAAGTGCAGCAGCGACAGATGAGTCAACTCCACCAGATAATCCTAAGATAACTTGTTTATTTCCAACTGTTTCTTTTATTTGTTTTACAGTTGATTCAATATAGTTTTCCATAGACCAGTTTTGTTCAGCCTTAGCTATTCCAAAAAAACAAAGTTCTTTAACATATCAAAACCATGTTGAGAGTGAGTAACTTCAGGGTGATATTGGAAAGCATAGATATTCTTATCTTTGTTTTCAATAGCTGCTATTGAAGAATCAGTATGAGCTATAATCTTAAAGTTAGGAGCCATTTCAGTAACATGATCCCCATGACTCATCCAAACAGTTGTTTTATTTGGAATATTTTTTTGTATAGACAATTGTTTTTATCATCAAGCTCTAATTCAGCCTTACCAAATTCTTGTTTATCTGCTCTTGCAACTTTTCCACCATGTAAATGAGTTATAAGTTGCATTCCATAGCAAAGCCCTAAAATTGGGATATTTTGTTCAAATAATTTTTATATCCAAGCTTGGAGCACCTTCAGTATAAACAGAAGCAGGACCACCAGAAAGTATAATTCCTTTTTGGCTCTCTAGCTAAAAATTTTATCAACATCTTCATGAAAGGGAACAACTTCAGCATAAACTCCCATTTCTCTGACTCTTCTTGCAATCAGTTGATTATATTGAGAACCAAAGTCAAGTATAATAATTCCACCTTTTTTTCATTATAAAACCTCCACTATTAAATTACACTATTATATCATATTTTTCTTTATAAAAAACGAAGATTAAAGAAGAATTTTTATCTAAAAGGTAATTTAGGTACATAATGAGTACCATTTTTCAATAAAATATTTAGTATCATTTTCATCTTTAGAATCAATAAGTTTTACTATATCTTTAGCTTCACCTAAAAACTATAACTGCTTTTTGTTTCATAATCATCAGAAACTTCTAAAAACTTCTTTAAAAAAACATTTTTTTATTGTATGACATAACTATACAAGCTCCATAACCAAGTTCATTAGCAAGTAAAGCAATGTTTTTGAGAGGTTATACCTACATCAAAAATATTGTAAAAAAATCAGGGATATTAGTATCTTTTTTTGCTGAAATTAATATATAGGCTCTAGGTCTTTCTTCAAGTGTAGGCTTATCTTCAAGTTTTAGTAATCCTCCTAAGGCAATATCAGAAAAAAAGTTTTTTTTACATTTTTTTCATCATCTACAGTGTAAGAGTATCTTAAAAAAATTGTGAATTCTTAGCAGATGAAGAATATCTAGCTCCTTCTAAGATTTTTCAAGATTTCTTCTTTTGAAATTTTTTTATTAGTAAATTTTTCTGTGTGAACGAGTATTTTTTTAATCTTTTCAATCATAATAACAATAACCTCCTTAAAAAAATGAACTCTATAATAAAATTATATTAAAAATTTTGATATTTTTTTACAAGAAAAAAAGGAGTCATAAAACTCCTTTTTGCTTTTCTGAGTTAATTTTTTTAATTAAAGAGAATTTACTAAAGAATTAACTTTTTGCTGCTAATCTAGCTTTCTTTCTAGAAAGCAGTATTTTTTTCTTTAAAAATTCCTTTACTAACTGCTTTTATCTAATTCTTTTGTATGCAACTGATAAAGCTGTTTTTTTGCAGCTTCAACATCTTTAAGTTCTAATGTAGCTAAAACTTTTTTTAGCCATAGTTTTAACTCTAGTTTTAACTGCTTTGATTTCTAACTCTATTTCTTTCTGCTACTAATACTCTTTTTTTAGCTGATTTTTGAATTTGCCATTTTTAAAAAAACCTCCAAATGATTTTTTTATACCTATCAAAAAAATAACATAATTAAATTAATATTCAATTAAGCTTCAAAGAGACACATATTTTACAATGGACCGCTATTATTATACTATGTTTTTTTGTTAAATACAAGTAAAAAAATTTATTAATTAATAAAAAAATCTATTTTAAATTGTTTCATATCAGTATAAAATTTATCACTTAAATAGTAATATCTTTCTGTATATTCATCAGCTTGACCAACATTATGAACTTCAGAAATTTCTTTAAAGATAAGCTCTAAGTTTTCCATAACTTCAGCTACAACTTCAGGATCCTTTCCATTTAAATTTCTAGCGACAACATTTTCTTCCATTTTTTTAAATTGCTACTAACATTAATATTTTTTTGTTCTTGAATAAATCTGTTAATATTATTTATTACATCTCTAACTTCTGGTTTCATTAAACTCCTCCTAAAAATAATTTTTTTAATAATCTTATTATACTATATTTTATTAATTTTGAAAAATTAATTGTAATTTAGTATATAATAAAAATATAATTGAGAAAAAAATGATAAAGAAAAAGGTGAAATATGAAAAAAATAGCAGTATTTCTATTTGAGGGTGCAGAACTTTTTGAGATAGCAAGTTTTACAGATATCTTTGGTTGGAATAATATAGTTGGCTTAAAAAGAATTTAGAGATATAAGGGTAGAAACAATTTCGTATAAAGAAGAAATTAAATGTACTTGGGGTGGAACTTTAAAAAAGCAGAAAAAGCTTGTTACAGAGAATAATATAGAAGAGATTTTCTCTTATGATGCTCTAGTTATACCAGGTGGTTTTGGTGGAGCTAACTTCTTTAAGGACAAGGAAAATAAAAATATTTAAAAAAATTAGTTAAATATTTTTTTCTGAGAATAACAAAAATTATTGTAGCTATTTGTACGGCTGTTATTAATTTAATAGAAACAAGAGAAATAAAAAAATAGGAAGGTAACAACTTATCTTTTTAGATAATAAAAGATATTTTTATCAATTAAAAAAATTTGATGTCATTCCTGAAGAAAAAAAGAAATTGTTGTAGATGAAAAATCTATTTACTTGTTCAGGACCGGCTAATGCTCTGGACTTGTCACTATTAATTTTAGAGAAAATGACATCTAAAGAAAAATGTAGAAATAGTTAAGAAAAAAATATGTTTTTTTAAAATAGCTATTTTCTTTTTTTACAAAATATATGATATGCTAAGAGTACAAACTAAAAAAAGAGGTGGTATAATGAAAATAGGTGAAAACAAAGTTGTAGCATTGGATTATAAAGTGTATGATGCAGATACAAAGGAATTATTAGAAGATACAGCTGAATTAGGTCCTTATTATTATATTCAAGGTATGGGCTTATTTCTACCAAAAAAATAGAGGCAGCATTAGATATGAGATCAAAAGGATACAAAACAACAATTGAAATACCTATGGAAGAAGCTTATGGAGACTATGATGAAGAATTAGTTGAAGAGTTAACAAAGGCTGATTTCGCAGATTTTGAAGATATCTATGAAGGAATGGAATTCGTAGTAGAACTAGAAGATGGAAGTGAAATGGTAGCTGTTATAACAGAAATTGATGGAGATAAAGTTTATACAGATTCTAACCATCCATTCTCTGGAAGAAACTTACTATTTGAAGTAGAAGTTGCTGATGTAAGAGAAGCTACTGATGAAGAATTAGATCATGGTCATGTTCATGAATACGAAAAACGAGGGAGTAAAATAGTATGAAGATAGCATTAGGTGCAGATCACGGTGGATTTGAATTAAAAAGAAAAAAATAAAAACTTCATCTAAGCAAAAAAAGAAGGAATAGAAGTTATAGATTTTGGAACTAACAGTACAGAAAGTGTAGATTATCCAAAAAATATGGTCATTTGGTTGCAAAATAGTGTAGTTAATAAAGAAGTTGACTTTGGTATCCTAGTTTGTGGAACTGGTATAGGAATTTCTATAGCAGCTAACAAAAATTAAAGGCATAAGAGCTGCAAACTGTACCAATACAACTATGGCAAAACTAACAAGACAACATAATGATGCAAATATTTTTAGCTTTTAGGTGCTAGAATAGTTGGAGATGTCTTAGCTTTAGATATAGTTGATGAATTCTTAGCTGCTTCTTTTTGAAGGTGGAAGACATCAAAAGAGAATAGATGAAATAGAAGCTTGTAATTTATTTTTAAGTAGGTGATAAGATGGCAACATTATTTACAAAGATTATAAATAGAGAAATTCCAGCCGATATAGTGTATGAAGATGATGATGTAATTGCTTTTTAAAGATATAGCACCAGTTGCACCTATTCATGTGCTTGTTGTGCCTAAAAAAAGAAATTCCAACTATCAATGATATAAGTGATGAAGATGCTTTTACTAATTGGAAAAAGTATATAGAGTAATAGGAAAGTTAGCAAAAAGAATTTGGAATTGACAAAGATGGTTATAGAGTTGTTTCTAACTGTAATGAACATGGAGGACAAACAGTATTTTCATATCCATTTCCACTTGATAGGTGGAAATCAATTAGGAACTATGGTTTAGGAGAAAAAAATGAAAAAAATATTAATATTAATGGTAATGGTTTTAGGCTTAGTGGCATGTGGAGAAAAAAATTTCCATACACAAGTCAAAGTACTAAAGAAAAAAATGATAAAAAGAAGTAAAAAGTAGCTATGGAAAAAAGCAGAAGAAACAAGAAGCGAGAAGGATGCTCAAGTGCTTCTAGAAAAAAATGGGCGAAATAATAAAAATCTCAACTGAATTAGAAAAAAGAATTTCAGAGGGAGATGAAAAAGCCAAAGAAGAATTAGAGAAGTGGGATAAACTGATAAAAGAAATAGGACCACAATAAATTAAAGAAAAAAAGTGTAGTTATTGCTGTTAGCTACACTTTTTTTATGTTCTAATATTTTCTAACTTCCTAACACTGTTAGAATATGTTAGAATATGTTAGAAAAATAATTTATGCTATAATGAATTATAAAAAAATATAGAGGTGATAATATGAAGCCAATAATTGCAATAGTAGGAAGACCCAATGTTGGAAAAATCTACTCTTTTCAATAATTTAATTGGAGATAAGATAGCTATAGTGGACGACCTACCTGGAGTAACAAGAGATAGATTATATAGAGATACAGAGTGGAGTGGTTCAGAATTTGTAATAGTGGATACAGGAGGACTAGAACCAAGAAACAACGATTTCTTAATGACTAAAATAAAAGAACAAGCAGAAGTTGCTATGAATGAAGCAGATGTTATTTTGTTTGTTGTGGATGGAAAAGCAGGACTTAATCCTTTGGATGATGAGATAGCATATATATTAAGAAAGAAAAATAAACCTGTTATCTTGTGTGTAAATAAAATAGATAATTATTTTGAACAACAAGATGATATTTACGATTTCTATGGATTAGGTTTTGAATATCTTGTTCCTATATCAGGGGAACATAAAGTAAACTTAGGGGATATGCTAGATATAGTTGTTGAAATTATAGGAAGAATGGATTTCCCTGAAGAAGATGAAGATGTTTTTAAAACTAGCTGTTATAGGAAAAACCTAATGCTGGAAAAATCTTCATTGGTTAATAAACTTTCAGGTTCAGAAAGAACAATAGTAAGTGATATTGCAGGAACAACAAGAGATGCTATAGATACTTTTAATTGAATACAAAGACAATAAATATATGATAATAGATACAGCTGGTATAAGAAGAAAAATCTAAGGTTGAAGAAAGCTTAGAATACTATTCTGTGTTGAGAGCATTAAAAAGTATAAAAAAAGAGCAGATGTATGTATCTTAATGTTGGATGCTAAAGAAGGTCTAACAGAACAAGACAAGAGAATAGCAGGAATAGCTGCTGAAGAATTGAAACCTATAATAGTTGTAATGAATAAGTGGGATTTGGTAGAAAAATAAAAAAATAATGTAACTATGAAAAAAATGAAAGAAGAATTGTATGCTGAGCTACCATTCTTATCTTATGCTCCTATAGAATTTATTTCAGCTTTAACAGGACAAAGAACTACAAATCTTCTTGAAATATCCGATAGAATCTATGAAGAATATACAAAGAGAATTTCAACAGGACTTTTTAAATACTGTATTAAAAGATGCTATTTTAATGAATAACCCACCAACAAGAAAGGGTAGATTAATTAAGATCAATTATGCAACTCAAGTTTCTGTTGCACCACCAAAAATTTGTTTTATTCTGTAATTACCCAGAACTTATACATTTCTCTTATGCAAGATATATAGAAAAATAAATTTAGAGAAGCATTTGGTTTCGATGGAAGTCCAATAATGATAAGCTTTTGAAGCTAAAAAGCAAAGATTTATAAATATGGGATAGTAAAAAAATAGCTCATTGCTAGCTAAATTTCTTAACGATAAAAAAATCAAGAGTTCGCTGTAAATTCGACCAACTCACTACGTTCAGACACGTCGAGATTTACTCGGCTCACTCTATTTGATTTTTTTATCTAAAATTTAGATGCAAGTTCACTTGTTTTTTTACTATACTCCAACTCTATAAAGCTAATTATATAAAAGCTTCAATTCTTATCATAAAAAAATTTTTAAAAAAATAAAAAAACTTTTTAAACTTTTTTTCTAAGGGGTCTCGTCTAAAGGTTATAGATAATAAAAATTTTTTTTCTCCCCCAGAAAGAAAAAAAGGCCCTTCTCTTAAATGAGAAGGGTAATTTCCCATAATAATAATGAAAAAAATAATAGATATGCTATCCCACCAAAAAGTCCATATAAAAAAATGGACTTTTTTTATTTTATTTTTAGAAAAAAATGATAGAATATCTATTATGAAAAAAATATAGATAAAAACAAATAATAATTTAGAAAAAAATTGAAAATTGTATTGATTTGGCAGAAAAAAACTGATATGATAGTATATAGTAAACAATTTTTTTCCAATATCTCAACTTAATAAGTTGAAACATCATGAACTAAATTTCTCTTTTAAGGGTCTAAATGAAGACTGTGAAAAAATTATTGGCAGTCTATCCAAAAGATTTTTACAGAAGAAGATTTGTTTTTTTCCTGTGAAATACTTTAAAAATAGAAAAAGAAATCAAAATTTATAGAGCTAGAACACAAGCATTATTTAGGGAATATCTTAGCTTTAGGTTTAAAAAAGAGAAAGTTTAGGAGATTTAATTGTTAAAAAATGGTCATTGTTATGGTATTATATTAGAGAATATGTTTGATTTTTTTAAAAAGAAAATCTTTTGAGAGTAAATTCTTCACCTGTTGAAATTATAGAAATAGATGAAAGTGACATACCTCAAAAATGAATACCAAGAATTAAATATAACTCTAGCATCTTTAAGATTGGATAGTTTGGTTTGCAGAACTAACTAATCTATCTAGGACTTTAGGTACAAACTACATAGATTTAGGAAATGTACAATTAAATTATGAGGTAGAAAGAGAAAAAAAGTACTAAGATAGCTGTGGGAGATACTATAATAATTAAAAAAAGTATGGAAAAATTTAAAATTGTGGAAGAAAAATGGCTTAACTAAAAAAAGAAAAAAATCAAATTAATAATTAGAAAAATATATATAGGTGAGGTTATATGAAAAAAATTTATAGGTTTTTTTATTACTATTTATTGTTATTTCAGTTACCATCCTGTTTTTTTGCAAGAGATATTTTTGTTAAAAAGCTTATTTAGAAAGAAAAAATGTCTCAGGTAAATAATGCAGAAGTTACAATAGGTAGTTTGGATTTAGATTATTTTGAACGTTACATTACTTTAAAAAGATGTAAAAGATTATGAGTAACTTAAATGAAGAAGAAGTCTTTATTTCTATTGATAAATTAAAAAGTTATTACAATATAAACTTTAGAAAGAAAATAATAACTTTTGATGATGCAGAAGTAGAAGGAATATCTTTCTTTGGAGATGCAAAATATGAATATAACTCTGAAGAAGATATGGTTGTTTTTGAAAAATAAGGTGACTGAAGCTGAAGAAAAAAAGCTAAGAGAAAAAAAGTTCTAACAGAACTTAAAAAAATCTTTATTTGAATAAAAATAGAAGAAAAATCATTTGAAATTTAAATGAAATTTTTTTCAAGAAATTTAAGTAATGGAAAAGATCTTAGTGAACTTGAAAAAGATAAAACAAAGTATAAAAAAACATTAAAGAAAGTACTGAAAAAGAATTTAAATATTTCAGAAGTAGTTGGAGAAATCTCTAATATTGGTAAAAAGTACAAAGAAACTTGGACAAGATTTAGATATTAAAGATTTAAGTAAGACTGAAGATGAACTTAGAGATGGAATGACACTAGAAGAATCATTAGATAGAGTTGTAAGAAACTTCTTAAATAGAAATAAAGCTTGTTTTATTTGATTTAGATGGATATATCAACATGTATTTAAACTTAGTTTATGAGCAAAAAAATATATAATCTTTCTTTGAAATATAGAAATATCCTTGATGAAATTCGTGTTAGAAAAAGAAAAAGATTCTAAGTTAGATGATGAAGATGTGTGGGAACTGTTCTTTAATAGTATAAGTATCACTTCTAATGTTTATGGAATTAGTTTTAATGGTGAAGTTAAGAATTTCTCAACAAGACTTTCAAAGGACACAGATAATACTGAGTTTAAATTATTTGGAGAAAAAGGAAATACCATAGGTGAATTCAAAGGATTTATTAACTTTGATACAGAACTTACAGAGTCAACTCTAAATATTCCTGAAGCAGACTTAAAAAGATTTAGGAAGTGACCTACTACAAGGTGGACAAGGTGTTTTATTCCAAAAGTTTAAAAAAACAGATGGTTCTCATTTGGTTGTAAATGGAAGTATACATCTAAAAAGATATGAAACTTGATGTTGCAAAAAAATAATTGAAACTATGAAAATAGAAGATGAAGTTACTAGAGAGATAATAGCACCTCTATTAAAAAAAGAATTAAATACTGGTGAAATTTATTATAGTTATGACACTGATTCAAGAACATTACAAATTAAAAACTAATATAGTTGAAATTTTTGATGAAATCTTAAATGGAGAAAAACTCTTCTTTAAAATCAAAGATAAGAGAACAAATAAAAAGAAGACTTTTTTTAAATAAAATTGGTGCATAATATTGACAAATAAAAAAATAAAAATGATAATATATATTGCCCTTAGGGGATATGATATATTATCATCGAACCGTAGTCGATCTGGAAGGAAGCAGCACTAAGATGTATAGTATATGCATATCTTCCTAAGGGTATCTTTATGTATGGAGAAATAAATTTAAAATATATGGAGGAAACTTTAATGAAAAATAATAAAATATGTGAATTATTAGGGATTAAATATCCAATATTTCAAGGAGCTATGGCTTGGGTATCAGGTGGAGAATTAGCAGGAGCTGTTTCAAGAGATGGAGGTCTTGGAATAATTGCTGGTGGAGGAATGGAACCAGAACTTTTAAGACAACATATAAAGAAAGCTAAAGAAATAACTTCTAATCCATTTGGTGTTAACTTAATGCTTTTACGTCCAGATGTAGAGCAACAAATGAATGTTTGTATTGAAGAAGGAGTAAAAGTTATCACAACAGGTGCAGGAAACCCTGGAGCTTTTATGGAAAAATTAAAAGCTGCTAATATAAAAAGTTATACCTGTTATACCTACAGTTAAATTAGCAGAAAGAATGGAAAAAATAGGAGCAGATGCTGTTATAGTTGAAGGAATGGAAAGTGGAGGACATGTTGGAACTCTTACAACTATGGCTTTACTTCCTCAAATAGTTAATGCAGTATCTATACCAGTTATAGCTGCTGGAGGTATAGCTAGTGGAAAACAATTCTTAGCTGCACTTGCTATGGGAGCAGATGCTGTTCAATGTGGAACTATATTCTTAACAGCAAAAAGAATGTATAATTCATCAAAAACTATAAAGATATAATCTTAAAAAGCTAAAGATAGATCAACTGTGGTTACAGGAACTTCAACAGGGCACCCTGTAAGAGTTATTGATAATAAATTAGCAAAAAGAAATGATAGAACTTGAAAGAAGTGGAGCTCCTAAAGAAGAAATTGAAAAAAATTAGGAACTGGAAGTTTAAGATTAGCTGTTGTTGAAGGGATACTGAAAGAGGAAGCTTCATGTCAGGACAAGTTGCAGCTATGGTAAACGATGAAAAAAACAACAAAAAGAAATTTTAGAATACTTAATGAATGATTTAAAACTTGAAGTAGAACAATTAAGAAGAAGACTAGAAAAACTGGAATATCTAATTTTTTTCTTAGTGTTTGCAATATTTTTACATACTATGTTATACTTTTTTTAGATGGGTAGAATAAAAATTATTATGTAGGTGGAATTTATGAGCAACCAGGTAATTATAAAAAGGTAAAAAAATGATAGATTGGTAATTGCTTTAAACCCAAAAAGCTGATTTTTTTGGAATTATGTGATGTTTTAAAAAAACTAAGATACTTGAAGCAAAGAATTTTTATTGGAAATAGTCGTATGGCAATAGAGTTTAGTGGAAGAAAAGTTGACTAGTGAGCAAGAAGATATTTTAATTGGAATCCTTACAGAAAAATAGTAACATAGTTATCTCATATACTTTTTACTGAGAAAAAAACGAAAAAAACGAAAAAAATGAGAAGAAAAATTAAAGAGAAAAAAATCTAAAGAACAAGTAACAGATTTTTGGAAAAACTAAATTCATTAATAGAAGAAGGAAAAAAACTCATTTTTTTATAGAGGGACTTTAAGATCAGGAGCCAAAAATAGAATCAGATGGAAGTGTAGTCGTAGTAGGAGATGTAAATCCATCTTCTATAATAAGAGCTAGAGGTAATGTGATTGTTTTTAGGACATCTTAATGGTACTGTTTATGCTGGATTAAATGGAGATGATAAAGCTTTTTGTAACAGCTATTTATTTCAATCCTATTCAATTAACTATAGGAATGAAAAACTAAGACTGATATACAAAAAGGAAGTTTTTAGATTCTTCAAGGGTTAACAAAAAAAGATAAATTTAGGATTGCAAGAATAAAAAAATCAAGAAATAGTTATTGAGGAGTTGATATAGTATGGGAGCAAGGGTTATTGTTATTACTTCAGGAAAAGGTGGAGTTGGAAAAAAACAACAACGACTGCAAATATAGGAGCTGCTCTAGCAGATAAAGGGCATAAAGTTTTACTTATAGATACAGATATAGGTTTAAGAAATTTAGATGTCGTAATGGGACTTGAAAAATAGAATAGTTTATGACTTTAATTGATGTTATTGAAGGAAGATGTAGAATAAGTCAAGCTTTGATTAAAGATAAGAGATGTCAAAATCTTGTTCTATTACCAGCAGCTCAAATAAGAGATAAAAAAACGATGTTAGTACAGAACAAATGAAAGAATTAATCTTTTTCTTTAAAAAGATAGCTTTGACTATATCTTAATAGACTGTCCAGCAGGAATAGAACAAGGATTTAAAAAAATGCAATAGCTGCAGCAGATGAAGCTATAGTTGTTACAACTCCTGAAGTTTCAGCTACAAGAGACGCTAGATAGAATAATTGGTCTATTAGAAGCAGCTGGAATAAAAAAATCCAAGACTAGTTATAAATAGACTAAGAATAGATATGGTAAAAAGACAAAAAAATATGTTAGGTGTAGAAGATATACTTGATATATTAGCAGTAAAAATTATTAGGAGTAGTTCCTGATGATGAAAAATGTAGTTATTTCTACAAATAAAGGAGAACCTTTAGTTTATAAAGGGGATTCTCTAGCAGCAAAAGGCATTTAAGAATATTGCAAGTAGAATAGAGGGTGTAGAAGTACCTTTTACTAGATTTAGATGTTAAAATGAGTATATTAGAAAAAAATAAAAATTTGTATTTAAGAGGTGATAACAGTGTTGAATATGCTATCAGGTTTATTTAAAAAAAGAAAATTCAAAAGATGAAGCTAAAAAAATAGATTAAAAACTAGTTTTAATCCAAGATAGAGCAATGTTACCATCTGGAGTTTTTAGAAAAATATGAAAGACGATATACTTAAAAGTTTTATCTAAGTATGTTGAAATTGAAAAAAATCTAAATTAAATATAGAGGTTTCTCCTTGTGAAGATGACCCTAGAAAAAAATAGCTTTAATTGCAAACATTCCTATAATAAAAAGCAGGAAATAGAAAAATAGAATAAATTTTTTTAGCAAAAAGAGAATTTTTTTAAGATTATATTCTTGAGAAATTCTCTTTTATATTATGTAATTTTTATGTTAAAATTTAAAGATATTTAGGAATGGAGAAAAATTTATGAAAAAAATTTATATAGCTCCTATAGCGGGAGTAACAGACTATACATTTAGAGGTATACTTGAGGATTTTTAAACCTGATTTAATTTTTTTACAGAAATGGTGAGTGTAAATGCACTTTCAGTTTTTAAATGATAAAAACTATTTCGAAAAATATTAAAAATTAAGAGATGGAAATGCAGTACAAATTTTTTTGGTGAAGATATTGAAAAAAATAAAAATCAAGTGCACAGTATATACAAAAATTTAGGAGTGAAACATATCAACTTAAACTGTGGTTGCCCTATGAAAAAAATAGTAAATTGTGGTTATGGAGCAGCACTGGTTAGAGAGCCTGAAAAAAATAAAAAAAGAATATTATCGGAAATTAAAGTCAGTTTTAAATGATGATGTTAAACTTTCTGTAAAAAAATTAGAATAGGTTATAAAGAGCCTGAAAAACTATGTTCAAATAGGGAAAAATAGCCGAAGAAGTAGGTTGTGACCATATAACTGTACATGGTAGAACAAGAGAACAACTTTTATTCAGGAAAGGCTGATTGGTCTTATATAAAAGAAGTTAAAGACAATGTTTCTATACCAGTTATAGGAAATGGAGATATATTTACAGCAGAAGATGCTTTAGAAAAGATCTCTTATTCAAATGTTGATGGAGTGATGCTTGCTAGAGGAATTTTTTTGGAAATCCCTTGGTTGATAAGAGATATAAGAGAAATTTTTAGAGTATGGAGAAGTTAAAAAAATCCAGTTACTAAAGATGAAAAAAATAAATATGGCAATAGAGCATTTGAAAAGAGAATAAGAATTGATAATGATGAACAGTTTATTTTTTTGATGTTAGAAAAACATATTTCTTGGTACTTAAAAAGGACTTGAAAAATTGTGCGGAGGCTAAAAAGGAAAAATAAATACTCTAAGTGACTATGACGAAATTATAAAAATTACTTGAAGATTTGCATTAATATTGGTAAAAATATAATGATGTAATAAAAATAAAAAAATTGAGAGGTAAATAAATGTCAACAGACACACCCTTAATGCAACAATATAAAAAAATAAAAAGAAGAATATCAAAATGAAATCTTGATGTTTAGATTGGGAGATTTCTATGAGATGTTTTTTTTGAAGATGCAAAAAAATAGCTTCAAAAAGAATTAGGATTAACTCTTACAAAGAGAAATAAAGAGAAAGGACAAGATGTTCCTTTGGCAGGAGTTCCTTATCATTCGGTGGCTTCCTACATTGCAAAAGTTAGTTGAAAAGGGTTATAGTGTTGCTATCTGTGAACAGGTGGAAGACCCTAAGGCAGCAACTGGTATAGTGAAGAGGGAAGTGACAAGAGTTATAACTCCTGGAACAATTATTGATGTTGATTTTTTTAGATAAAAAAATAATAATAACTATATCGCCTGTGTAAAAATAAATACAATAGAAAATATTTTAGCTATAGCTTATGCTGATATAACAACAGGTGAATTTTCTGTTTTTTTGAAATAAAAAGATAAAAAAATTTCTTTGAAAAAAAGGTTTGGCTGAAATAAATAAAATACAAGCAAGTGAGATTTTACTTGATGAAAAGACTTATTCCGAATATATAAGCATATTGGAAGAAAGAATTTCTTTTTCAGGAGTGAAATTTACAGAGATAAAGAATGTAAAAAAAGCTGAGGACTACTTGACTTCATATTTTGATATTATGTCAGTGGAAGCTTTTTTTCATTGAAATCTAAAAGATTTAGCTGTTTCAGTTGCTGCTAATCTTTTACATTATATTGATGACTTACAAAAAGGGTAATGAACTACCTTTTAGCAAGATAGAGTACAAGAATATAGACAATATAATGGAGTTGAATATCAGCACTCAAAATAATCTTAATCTAGTACCTAAAAGAAATGAAGAAAGCAAAGGTACTTTATTGGGAGTTTTAGATAGTTGTGTAACATCTATAGGAAGTAGAGAATTAAAAAAAGATTATAAAAAAATCCTTTTTTTAGATATGGAGAAAAATCAAAGAAAGACAGTTTTTATGTTGACTATTTCTTTAATGACGTACTTTTTAAGAGAAAATGTAAGAGAAAAAGCTAAAAAGATATCTATGATATAGAAAGAATAGCTGGAAAAGATAATATATGGTACAGAGAATGGAAAAAGATCTTTTGTCATTAAAAAGATTCTATTAGAAAGTCTTTAGAAACATATAAACTTTTAAAAGGAACATCAGGAATTAAAGAAAAATATTTGAACTTGATATAGAAATTCTTTTAGATATTTACAATAAAAATAGAGTTAATTATCGATGTTGAAGCACCTTTCTCAGTGAGAGAGGGAGGTATAATCAAAGATGGTTATAATAGTGAGTTAGATGAGCTTAGAAGGATATCTAAACTTGGTAAGGACTTTATACTTGAGATAGAGCAGAGAGAAAGAGAAAGAACAGGTATAAAAGGTTTAAAAAAATAAAAGTATAACAAAGTATTTGGATATTTTATAGAAGTAACTAAGGCTAATGAGCATTTAGTTCCTGAGGACTATATTAGAAAAGCAGACCCTTGTAAACAGTGAAAGATATATAGTTCCTGATTTAAAGGAGTATGAAGAAAAAGGTTATAACAGCTAAAAAGTAAGATAGAAGCCTTAGAATATGAGTTATTTAAGTCGCTTAGTTCAGAGATAAAGGAGCATATAGAAAGTCTATATAAATTAGCAAATAGAATAGCAAACTTAGATATAGTTTCAAATTTTGCTCATGTAGCAACTAAAAAAATTCCTATGTTAAACCTGAGATAAGTGAAGAAAATATCTTAGAAATAAAAGGTGGAAGACACCCTATAGTTGAAAGTTTAATAGCTAGTGGAAGCTATGTTAAGAATGATATAGTTTTAGATGAAAAAAATAATTTAATTATCTTGACAGGGCCTAATATGTCAGGTAAGTCAACTTATATGAAACAGGTTGCCTTAAATATTATAATGGCTCATATAGGTAGCTATGTAGCAGCAGACTATGCAAAAAAATTCCTATTGTAGATAAAAATATTTACAAGGGTTGGGAGCAAGTGATGACCTACTTACAGGACAATCAACTTTCATGCTAGAGATGACAGAGGTTGCAAGTATTTTAAATAATGCTACAGAAAAATCTTTCATAGTTTTAGATGAGATAGGAAGAGGAACATCAACTTATGATGGTATATCTATAGCAACAGCTATAACAGAATATATCCATAATAATATAGGAGCTAAAACTATATTTGCTACTCACTATCATGAACTTACTGAACTTGAAAAAGAACTTGAAAGGGCTATAAATTTTAGAGTTGAAGTAAAAAGAAAATGGTAAGAATGTAGTTTTCTTAAGAGAGATAGTAAAAGGGTGGAGCAGATAAGTCTTACGGGATTGAAGTAGCAAGGTTATCTGGAGTTCCTAAAGATGTTTTAAACCGTTCAAGAAAGATTTTAAAAAAATTAGAAAAATAGAAAAAAATTTAATAGAAAGTAAAATGAAAGCCGAGCAAATGATGCTTTTTGGTAATAATTTTGAAGAGGAAGAAGAAATAGAGACTGAACTTATAAAATGAAAATGAAATAAAAAGTTTTAGAAATGTTAAAAAGTTATGGACTTGAACTCTTTAAGTCCTTTGGAAAGCTTATTAAAATTGAGTGAATTAAAGAAAATTCTTCTTGGAGGAAATAATGACTAAGAAAAAAATTGCATATATTGGAGCAGGAATAGTAGCACTGGTGCTGGGATATTTCAATTATTTTTGGTTCTGATAAAGAAACAGGAGATATAAGAAAAGTTAATAGAAACTATCAATGCAGTCTATGAAAATGATGATCTTCGTATAGAAGCTGAAAAAGGAAATTGACTACATAGATGAGAAAAGAAAGCAAGTTTGAAAAAGGCAAAAGGCCTTTATCCAAGGAATGCTTTTTAAGTGGAGATAATGCCTTTCTTGATAAAGACAGAAACTTAACATTAGATTCTAATATTCTAGGAAAAAGTGCTAATGGTTGGGAGATTAAGGCTTCTCAATTAAAATATAATAAAGAAAACTCAAGTCTTAGAATCAACTAAAGCCTATGTATGCTAAAAAATGAAGAAAAAGGGTATAGAGGTATTAGGAAATAAATTTAAAACAACTATTTCTATGGATAATATAACTTTTAGAAGATGGAGTTGTTATAAAGAATAAACTGTTTTTCTATAGTAGCTGATAAAAGCAAACTACAACAATGAAGCTAAGACTATAACATTGGAAGGAAATATTGCCTTATCTAATAAGATAGGAGAAATTGGAGATATCAATACTCTTACAGATGTAAGAAAGCTTCAAGTGGGAGAAGTAGAAAAAGGTAAGGAAATGTCAGGAACATTTTCTAAAGTTTATTTTAATCTAAATGAAAGAAATCTTTATGCAACTGATGGCTTTGATATGAAGTATGGTGAAGTTGGATTAAAAGGTAGAGATATAGTTTTAAATGAAACTGATCAAAGTTTCAAGGTTACAGGAGATGTTAAATTCACTTATCAAGACTATGTTTTTTTGATGTAAATTATATAGAAAAAGAAGCTAATAGTGATACAATCAATGTATATGGACAAATTAAAGGTGGAAATCCTGAATATTCTGTTCTAGCAGATAAAGCTGAATATAATATAAATGATAAGAAGTTTAAGATTTTAGGTAATGTAGTTGTAACTTCAACAAAAGGGTGAAAACCTTAAAGCAGATACTTTTTGTATATTCTAGTGTAACTAAAAGAAGCAGATATATATGGAAATAAAATTCTATATACATCTCCAACAAATAATTTAGAAGCAGAATATATTCACTATAATTCAGAAACTAAAGAAGTTACTACTAATAAACCTTTTGATTCTTGGAATGAAAAAGGGTGAAGGAATAAAAAGGAACAAGCATAGTATATAATTTAGGAACTAAAGATTTCTATTCTAAAGAAGAAATTACTGTAAAAAAACAAAGACTATGGTTTAACAACAAAGAATGTTACATATAAAGAAGAAACAGGTATTTTATCAGCACCTGAACCTTATGTTATAAAAATCTAATGATGAAAGTTCTATAATAAATGGAAATAGTATCACTTACAATAAAAAAAGACTGGGGAGCTTACAAGCCCAGGAAATATTGTAATGAATAGTAGAGGTACTATTATGAAAGGACATGATCTAGTTTTCAATAACATAACAGGTGAAGGAAAAACTTCAAGGACCTATACCTTTTGAAAAATAAAGAAGATAAAATGTCAGGAACTGCTAAAAGAAATAATAATCAAAAAGAGGAGACTATATTGATTTAATGGGACCTGTTAAAGTTAAACAAGATACAACAAATATGGTGGTTGATAAGGCTAGATATTCATATAAAGATGAGCTAGTTCATGTAAATACGCCAGTTAAATTTGATGATCCTGTTAGATCTATGGTTGGTTCTGTAAGTTCAGCAACATATAGTCCAAAAGATGGAATATTAAGAGGAACTAATTTCAATATGAAAGAACCTAGTAGATCAGCTAAGGCTCAAAAATATTGTTCTTTATAATAAAGAAGATAGAAGATTGGAGTTAGTAGGAAATGCTTATATAAGTTCAGGAGCAGATAGCATAACTGGACCAAAAAAATAATATATTACCTAGATACTAAGGATGCTGAAACTCCAACTAATAGTATAATTAAATACGATCAATACACTATAAAAATCTACTTATGGAAAAAGTAAATAAAGAAAGTGGAGAAGTTTTTTTGTAAAAAAATGCAGATGTAAAAATCTGTTGACGGTAAATGAATTCTATTCCAATCAAGCTAAGGGTAATATAAATGATGTTGTTCACTTTACAGGAAATGTAAAAAGGTAAAATCTAAACAAAAAGAAGGAGATGTATACTTCTCAGGAGATAAAAGCAGACTTATATATGGCTAAGGTAGATGATAAAGTATCAAGCTAAGAAAGTCATAGTAAATACTAAATCTACTTTTCACTCAATTAAATAGAAAAAAATAGTTTCTAACTATTTAGAATTAGATTTAATTAAGAAGGAAGTATATGCAAAAAGATAAACCTGTGTTGACTATAGATGATGGACCAAAAGGAAATACTCTTGTTAAAGCTGATGATGTTACAGGCTATATTGATCAAGAATTAATTAAACTTAATAAAAAAATGTCTATGTAAAGAATGTAAATGAAAAAGAAAGAAGAAGTAGTTTTAACAGCTGATAGAGGAGCTGTGACAAAGAAAAATGGCTGATGTATATGATAGAGTTAAGGTTGTTACAAAAGATTCTGTTACAACAGCTAATGAAGGTCATTATGATATGGAAAAATAGAAAAAAATAAGAGCTAAAGGAAATGTCCATGTTGAATATCAAACAGATAAATCAGCAGGAAATGTATTTGATAATATGTCATCTACTAAAAAAACTACAAAAAAATAAGGCTATGATGTCAAAAAGGAGCGTTGAATGATAAGTTTAAGTGCTGATAATCTTGTTAAAAGCCTACAAAGGAAGAAAGGTTGTAGACAGGGTTAGTTTAGAGGTAAATAAGGGAGAGATTGTTGGACTTCTTGGACCTAATGGAGCAGGAAAAACAACAACTTTCTATATGATAACAGGTATAGTAAGACCTGATGATGGTGAAGTTTTATGTGCTGAAGAAGATATCACTAACTTACCTATGTATAAAAGAGCAGATATGGGAATAGGATATCTTGCACAAGAACCTTCTGTTTTTAGGAACTTAACAGTTGAAGAGAATATAGAAGTGGTTCTTGAAATGAAAGGTATTTCAAAAAAAGAGCAAAGAGCAACAGTGGATAAATTACTTGAAGAGTTTAAATTGACTCATGTAAGAGATTCTTTAGGTTATGCTCTATCTGGTGGAGAAAGAAGAAGAATAGAGATAGCTAGAACAATAGCAAATAATCCAAGCTTTTATCTTACTTGATGAACCTTTTGCTGGTGTTGACCCTATAGCCGTTGAAGATATACAAAATATCATAAGACATCTAAAAAAAAGAGGTCTAGGAATATTGATAACAGACCATAATGTAAGAGAAACTTTAAGTATTACAGATAGATCATATATTATGGCAAAAGGTAAGGTATTAATTGAGGGAACACCTCGTGAAATAGCAAATAACCCAGAAGCAAGAAGAATATATTTAGGAGAAAAAAATTTAGATTAGATTAATTGGAGGAACAATGTTAACAGGTAACGAAATTAGAGAGAAATTTATTGAATTTTTTTATGCAAAAAAACAGCATAAACATTTTGAAAGTGCATCTTTGATACCAGATGATCCAACTTTACTTTTTGACAGTAGCAGGAATGGTACCATTTAAACCATATTTCTTAGGACAAAAGGAAGCACCTTATCCGAGAGTTACAACTTATCAAAAATGTATAAGAACAAATGACTTAGAAAATGTTGGAAGAACAGCAAGGCACCATACATTTTTTGAAATGTTAGGAAATTTCTCTTTTGGAGATTATTTCAAAGAAGAAGCTATAGCTTGGTCTTGGGAATTTGTGACAGAAGTTTTAAAAACTTAATAAAGATAAACTATGGGTAACTGTATTCACTACAGATGATGAAGCAGAAAGAATATGGATAGAAAAATGTAATTTTCCAAAAGAAAGAATAGTTAGAATGGGAGAAAGTGAAAACTGGTGGTCAGCAGGACCTACTGGTTCTTGTGGACCTTGTTCTGAAATCCATGTGGATCTTGGAGTACAATATGGTGGAGATGAAAAATTCTAAAATTGGTGATGAAGGAACAGATAACCGTTTCATAGAAATATGGAATCTAGTGTTCACTGAATGGAATAGAATGGAAGATGGAAGTCTAGAACCTTTACCTAAAAAGAATATAGATACAGGAGCAGGACTTGAAAGAATAGCAGCAGTAGTACAAGGTAAGCCTAATAACTTTGAAACTGACTTACTATTCCCTATCTTAGAAGAAGCAGCAAGAATTACAGGAAGTCAATATGGAAAAAAGTTCTGAAACTAACTTCTCTTTAAAAGGTTATAACAGACCATGCAAGAGCAGTAACTTTCTTAGTTAATGACGGAGTTATACCTTCTAATGAAGGAAGAGGATATATCCTAAGAAGAATTTTTAAGAAGAGCAGTTAGACATGGAAGATTATTAGGATATAAAGACTTATTCATGTATAAGATGGTAGATAAGGTTGTTGAAAGATTTGAAGTTGCTTATCCAGATTTAAAGAAAAAAATTTAGAAAAATATCAGAAAAAAATTGTAAAAAAATTGAAGAAGAAAAAAATTCTCTAATACTTTGGATCAAGGAATACAACTAGTTAATCAAGAAATTGACAATTTATTAGCTAATGGAAAGAATAAACTAGATGGAGAAGTTTCATTTAAAGCTTTATGACACTTATGGTTTCCCTTACGAATTGACAGAAGAAATTGCAGAAGAAAGGGGAGTAACTGTATTAAGAGAAGAATTTGAAGCTAAAATGGAAGAACAAAAAAAGAAAAAAAGCTAGATCGGCTAGAGAAGTTGTAATGGAAAAAAAGGACAAGACAGCTTTTATAGAAGACTTCTATGATAAACATGGAGTAACTAAATTTACAGGTTATGAAAAAAACTGAAGATGAAGCTACACTTCTAAGCTCAAGAGAGGCAAAAAGATGGAAAATATCTATTGATTTTTTTGACAAGACTCCTTTCTATGCTGAATCAGGAGGACAAGTTGGAGATCAAGGAAGAATTTATTCAGATAACTTCTCAGCTAAAGTCTTAGATGTACAAAAAGCAAAAAAAGATATATTTATTCATACTGTTGAAATTGAAAAAAAGGTAGTGCTGAAGAAAAACAAGACTTATAAATTAGAAGTAAATCTTCTTAGAAGACTTGATACAGCTAAAAAAACCATACAGCTACTCACTTATTACATAAGGCTTTTAAGAGAAGTAGTTGGAACTCATGTTCAACAAGCAGGGATCTTTAGTTGATTCAGATAAATTAAGATTTGACTTTAGCCATTATGAAGCTGTTACAGCTGAACAACTTGCTAAAATTGAAAAATATAGTAAATGAAAAAAATTAGAGAAGGTATAGACGTTGTTGTAAGTCATCACAGTATAGAAGAAGCTAAAAAAACTTAGGGTGCTATGATGTTATTTGGGGATAAATATGGTGAAGTAGTAAGAGTTGTAGATGTTCCTGGATTCTCAACTGAGCTTTGTGGAGGAACTCACATAGATAACATAGCTAAGATAGGACTATTCAAAATAGTTTCTGAAGGTGGTATAGCAGCAGGAGTTAGAAGAATAGAAGCTAAAACAGGTTATGGAGCATACTTAGTTGAAAAAAAGAAGAAGCTGACACTTTAAAAAGAAATTGAAAAGAAATTAAAAAGCTTCAAATACTAATGTAGTTGAAAAAGTAGAAAAAAACTTTAGAAAGTTTGAAAGATACTGAAAAAAATCATTGGAGACTTTAAAAACAAAAAAATTGCTTTATTTGAAACAAAGGCAGCATTGTCAGGAATGGAAGAAATAAATGGAGCTAAAGTATTAATAGCTACATTTAAAGATAAAACAGCTGACGACTTAAGAACTATGATAGATACTATTAAAGATAATAATGAAAAAAAGCAATAGTAGTTCTAGCAAGTACTCAAGATAAGTTATCTTTTTGCAGTAGGAGTTACAAAAAAACTTTAACTGATAAGGTAAAAAGCAGGAGATTTAGTAAAAACAACTGGCTGAAATGACAGGTGGAAAAAGGTGGAGGAAGACCAGACTTTTGCACAAGCTGGTGGAAAAAGATGAAAAGTAAACTTTTTAGATGCCTTAAAAAGAAATTAGAGCTACAATTGAAAGTAAACTATCATAAAAATAAGTGAGATATATTTATATTTTTAAGATAATAATTAAATAGAATAATAACTAATGTGAATAAAAAAACAAGTGAACTTGCATCTAAATTTTTAGATAAAAAAATCAAATAGAATGAGCCGAGTAATTGTCGGCGTGTCTGAAGCCAACTTGTTGGCAAGTTTTGCCGAAATTACAGCGAATTCTTGATTTTTTTATCGTTAAGAAAATTTAGCTAGCAATGAACTGTTTTTTTATCACATTGATTAAGTTAACTAGTATAGAACTTATTTTTTTATGATAAGAGAGGTAGAATGAAAAGATATTTGGCATTAGATATTGGTGATGTTAGAATTGGAGTGGCAAGATCTGATTTAATGGGTATAATTGCCACCCCATTAGAAACTATAAATAGAAAAAAAGTGAAGTCTGTTAAAAGAATAGCTGAGCTTTGTAAGGAAAAATAATACAACCTCAATAGTTGTAGGTATACCTAAGAGCCTTGATGGTGAAGAAAAAAAGACAGGCTGAAAAAAAGTAAGAGAATACATAGAAAAGTTAAAAAAAGAAATAGAAAGATCTTGAAATAATTGAAATAGATGAAAGATTTTCAACAGTGATAGCTGACAATATATTAAAAGATTTAAAATAAAAAAATGGAGCTATTGAAAAAAAGAAAGGTAGTAGATAAAGTTGCTGCCTCAATAATATTACAAACATACTTAGATATGAAAAAAATAATTTTTATGTGGAGGATGGGAAAGAATGAATAGTAAGTTATTTATAAGATTGTTAATAGTAATAGCAATTTTTTTATAGCTGCTGTATATTACAGTATAAGAAAGCCTATAAAAGCTAGGACTAGATTTAAAAAGGTGGAGTTTATGTTGTACTTGAAGCTGTGGAAGATAAAAATTCAAATGTAAAAATTGATAATGATGCTATGAACAGATTAGTTGAAGTATTAAATAGAAGAGTTAACGGAATAGGGGTTGCAGAATCTTCAATACAAAAAAAGCTGGAGATAATAGAGTTATCGTAGAATTACCGGGTTTACAAAATGCAGAAGATGCTATAAATCTAATAGGTAAAAACAGCTTTTATTGGAATTCAAAAATAATGAATGAAGATGGAACTTTAGGGTGAAACATTACTTACAGGATCAGCATTACAAAAAAAGCACAAGTTTCTTATGACAATTTAGGAAGACCACAAATATCATTTGAAATGACTCCAGATGGTGCACATGTTTTTGCAAAGATAACTAGAGAAAAACATTGGTAGACAACTTGCAATCACTCTTGATGGAGAAGTTCAAACAGCACCTAGAATCAATACAGAAATAGCAGGTGGTAGTGGAGCAATAACAGGTAACTACACTGTTGAAGAAGCAACAGCGACAGCAACTTTATTAAATGCAGGAGCATTACCAATAAAAAGCTGAAGTAGTTGAAACAAGAACTGTTGGAGCAACTCTTGGAGATGAATCAATAGCACAAAAGTAAAAAAATGCAGGTATGGTTGCCATAGTTTTAATTTGGGTATTTATGATAGTTTTCTATAGATTACCAGGAATTATAGCAGATTTAGCAATAATTATATTTGGATTTATAACTTTTGCTTGTCTAAACTTTATAGATGCAACACTTACATTACCAGGAATAGCTGGATTTATCTTATCACTTGGAATGGCAGTCGACGCTAATGTTATCATCTTCGAAAGAATAAAAAGAAGAATTAAGATTTGGAAATAGTATAAGAAACTCAATAGAATCAGGATTTGGAAAAAGGTTTCGTTGCTATATTTGACTCAAACTTAACAACTTTTAATAATAACTGCTATACTATTTGTATTTGGTACAGGACCAATCAAAGGTTTTGCTGTAACATTGGCTTTAGGAACACTAGCTTCTATGTTTACTGCAATAACAGTAACAAAAAGTATTACTTCTAACTTTTGTAAACGTATTTGGTTTTAGAAGTCCAAAACTTTTTGGAGTTACAGAAGGAGGAGAAAAACTAATGAAAGTAAATTTACATATTATAAGAAATATAAAAATACTATCTATCAGTTTCAATAGTTCTTGTTATTTTATCAATAGTAGTATTCTTTGCAAAGGGATTGAACTATGGAATAGATTTCACAGGAGGAAACTTATTTCAATTAAAAATATAATGATAAAAAAATAACATTGACTGAGATCAATGATAATTTAGATAAATTATCTGAAAAAAATTACCTCAGGTTAATTCAAATAGTAGAAAGGTCCAAATTTCTGAAGATGGAACAGTAATTTTAAGAGTTCCTGAATTAAAAGAAGAAGATAAAAAAAGAAATTTTAAATAGCTTACAAGAATTAGGAGCTTTCAAATTAGATAAAGAGGATAAAGTTGGAGCAAGTATAGGAGATGACCTAAAGAAATCAGCTATCTACTCACTAGGTATAGGAGCAATTTTTAATAGTTCTATACATTACATTAAGATTTGAGTTTAGTTTTTGCTATAGGAGGGATATTATCATTATTACATGACATTATCATAGCAGTAGGATTTATAGCTCTTATGGGTTACGAAGTTGATACTCCATTTATAGCTGCTATACTTACTATACTTGGATACTCAATAAACGATACTATCGTTATTTACGACAGAATAAGAGAAAAACTTAAAGAGAAGACACACTAAAAAAATTGGACATTAGAAGATTGTATGGATGAATCAGTTAACCAAACTGCTATAAGATCTTTTAAATACATCAATAACTACACTATTTTCTGTAATAGCTTTATTAATTTTTGGTGGAGCAAGTTTAAAAAAACATTTATAATGACATTGTTAATAGGTATACTTGCAGGTACATATAGCTCAATATTTATTGCAACTCCAATAGTTTACATATTGAATAAGAGAAAAGGTAACAATATGGAAGATATGTTTAAAGATGATGATGAGAACAATGATGGTAAGAGAGTAGAAAAGATTTTTAGTGTAATTAAAATAAAGAGGAGTGGAGGAGTAAAAAAATGGATCAAAAATACTGATAAAACTAAAAAAATTGGAAAGTAGTTATGATGAGAACCCATATATTTCTAAAACATATTATCATACACAACCTGAGAAATTAAAAATCTAATTTAAGATTATTAGATTTTTATTAGTCCCAGATTTAAAAAAATGCAAAAAGTTTTAGAAATTGGTTGTTCATTTGGTGGGAATATAATTCCTTTTGCAATGGAAAATCCAGAAGCAACTGTTGTTGGAGTAGATTTATCTAAAGTTCAAGTTGATGAAGGAAATAAAAATAATAGAGTTCTTAGGTTTAAAAAAATATTAAAATACACCATAAAAAAATATCTTTAGACTATAATGAACATTTTGAGCAATTTGACTATATTATTTGTCATGGAGTTTTTCTCTTGGGTGGATGAAAAATGTTCAAAAAGGGATATTAAAAATTTATAAAAAAACATCTTACAAAAAAATGGTCTAGCTATGATTTCATATAATACTTATCCAGGTTGGAAAAAGTTTAGAAGTATCAAAAGATGCTATGAAATTTAGAAATAAAATGTTAGCTAAACAAGATAAGGATGTAACAGGAAAAAACCAAATTGCTTATGGTAAGGGAATATTAGAATTCCTAGATGAATATTCTGGTCTTAACAAGAGAATAAAAGGATAACTTTACATATGTTGGACAAAAAAATGACTACTATTTATTGCATGAATATTTTGAAGTATACAACACTCCTTTTTTTATATATGACTTCAATGAACTATTAGAAACTGAAGGTTTAGCTCATGTAGTTGATAGTTATTTACAAAAAAATCTTTCCCATTTTTTTACCAAATGAAATTTTTAGATAAGATTGAAAATGATTGTCAAAATGACTATATAGGAAAAAGAACAATACTATGACTATTTAACTGACTGTCAATTTAGAAGCAGTATTATAACTCATAAGGATAATATAAAAGATATCAATATTTCAAGAAATATCAAAAATAGAAAGTATAAAAAGCTTTTAAATTACAGAGGTTTCTATGTTAAGAATGAAGAAGGAAAAATATGTAATTGGTGAAGATAGAGAAGTTGTAGAAGATGAAAAGAAAACTTTATTCTTAGAAACAGTCGCTAAACATTATCCTAACACAGTTACTGTGGAAGAAATTGAAAAAAAGAATTAGAAAATAAATTGACTACAGTTGAAATTTGTGAAATTCTTTTTAATTTTTAGTATATCAAAGAAAAAAATAGAAGTTTATAATAACAAATTAACTGTAAATAAACAAGAAAAAGTTAAAAGATATCAGATAGATATAGAAAAATATGTAGAATATTTTGCTGAAACTAAATTCCCTGTTATAAGTTCATATGGGTTTATCAGGTATAAACGATTTAGGTTTAGATTTATTGAGAGCAAATGTTATATTGTTATTTGATGGAACAAGAACAGATGACTATATATTAGAAATTTTTAAAAAGAAAAACATGCAAGAGATGAAATAAGAGTTGATAATCTTGAAAAATAATACAGTTGAAACTATTTTTAAAAGATTATGTTACTACAATGAGAACAATAATAGAAGAAAAATTTCTTGAATAAATAAAAAGTAGCTGTTACAAATTGATGATTTTTTTCATTAATTTGTAACAGCTTTTTCTTTTATATTTTATTCGCCACTTTCAATTATAATAGGCATATCTTCATAGCTTCCAAAACCAATAATTTCTTAATTCTTCTTGTTTAAAAATTATTTTTTTAAGGTATTCTTTTGCAACATCTTTTTAACCATTTTTTTTATTTTTTTTCTAATTCTATATCAGATTCTTCTAAAATATTTTCAAATTCAGTTAAAGAAAAAAAGTATTTCTTAATTTATCAAAAATAAATTTTTTTAAAATTTTTTTAATATACTTGATTCATAAAAAAATTTTATTTTTGATTTTTTTAAATTTTTTTAAATTCATATCTTGTGGATATTTTTTTCTATTAAAAAGAATAATTCGCTATCCATACTCTCTAAATCATCTTCAACTCTTAACATTTTTTTAAATATAATTCTTTTTCTTTACTTTCCATGATCTAACTCCTTTTCTTTCAAAAATATTAGCTTGTGAAAAATGGTTCTTCAATTTCTTCTTTTGCTCAAAAATTATATGAAGTCAATTTTTTTCTTTATAAGAGACAGAATAGGAGGTGCATCAGTATTAGCCATCACACCCCCTTTTATATAATTTATTCAATTATATCTTTAAAGAATTTTTTTTACTTTTTTTCATAAAACCAGATTTTTTTGCTCATAGTTTTTTTCATTTAAGCTTTCTTCAAATTTTTTTGTAATAATTCTTTTTGTTTATCAGTTAGTTTCTTTGGAGTTTCTATAGTAATTTTTTTACAATGATATCTCCTTGTCCATATCCTCTAAGAGATTTTTATACCTTCTCCCTTTAACTTTTAATAGTCTTCCACTTTCAGTTCCTTCAGGCACTTTAATAGTTTTCTTACCATTTAAAAGTAGGTATTTCAACTTCTCCACCTAAAACAGCAGTTGAATATGATATAGGTACTTCACAATATAGATTTTCGCCATCTCTCATAAAAAAATATCATGAGATTTTTATTCTGATAACTATGTATAAATCTCCATTAGGGCCCACCACTTTGGCTGGCTTCACCTAGACCTGCATATTTTTAATTTTTTTGTCCATCATCTATACCAGCTGGAACATTGACTTTCTTTTTCAACAGTTTCTTTTTGCTGTTCCTGTTCCATGACAATGTTTACATTTCTTTTCAGGAACTTCTCCCTTACCACGACAGTCAGGACAGACAGTTTGAGACTGCATCATACCAAACATTGTTCTTTGTTGAGTTCTTACAGTTCCTTGTCCATTACAAGTAGGACAAGTTTTCATTTTAGAATCTTCTCCACCTGTTCCATGGCAATGTTCACATTGACCAGTTCTCTTGTATTTTATAGTTTTTTCAACACCCTTAGCAGCTTCTTCTAAAGTGATTTCAAGGTTATATCTTAAATCATGTCCAGGTTCAGCATAGCTTCTTCTTGAAGAACCACCAAAACCTGAGAATCCTTCAAAGCCACCGAAACCTCCACCACCAAAAATATCACCAAAAATATCACCAAAGTCAAATCCATTAGCATTAAAGCCTCCACCACTGAATCCAGCTCCACCTTCAAAAAGCGGCATGTCCAAATTGATCATATTGTTGTCTCTTTTCTGAATCTGAAAGGATTTGATAAGCTTCATTTATTTCTTTAAATTTTTCTTCAGCATCTTTTTTCTCAGCATCGCTTGCATTTGCAAACTTATCAGGGTGATATTTCATAGCAGCCTTTCTATAGGCTTTCTTTATATCTCCTTCACTTGCACCTTTATCTACTCCAAGGACTTCATAATAGTCTCTTTTTGCCATAATTTCCCTCCATCTAATTTATTTTTAATATTCAATTAGTTATTATATTTTTTTATTTAAAAATTTTTTTTCAAGCTCTAAAAGATATTTTTTATTTCAATACCTTTATTTCCACCTTCTCCACCACTATATCCACCTAAGCTACCATCTTTAGAAATAACTCTATGGCAGGGGATAATTATAGGGATAGAGTTTTTTTCCATTAGCAGAACCAACAGCTCTAACAGCTTTATCTTTTTCCAATTATTTTAGCTTCATCACTATATGAAATAGTTTCTCCATAAGGAATTTTTTTAATAATGAATTCCAACATTCTTTTTTTGAAATTCTGTTCCTATAACATCTAATTTAATATTAAACTTTTTTTCTTTTGCCAGAAAAAAATATTCTTCCAATTGCTTACTGCATTTTTTTGTTAAAGGAGATTCTGTAGAAATATTATATAGTTTTTTTCTTTCTTCTATCTTCATATTTCCTAAAAAAACTTATTTCACTTATACCATCTTTTTTTCTTCAATTATCTCTAAATATCCAATTTCTTCATTGTATAAAAAAATGAAATACCTTTAATATTTCTTACCATATCTTCTCCTTCTAATTAAAAACTATTAAAAATTAAATAAAATTAAGTTTTTTTCTTGAAATCAAACTAAATAAACTTTAAGTAAAAACTACTGAGACGTCCTCTAATGTTGAAAGAGCATTTCGGAGCTCTAGAAACATTAGAGGCTGTCAAGTAGTTGAAATTATGATTTATAAGTTTTTTTAACATTTCTATTTCAAGAAAAAAACTAATATGAATTTTATTATTTTTAATATTTTATTAGTCTACAACTTCTGCTTCAGCAACATCATCAGCTTTGTTATCAGAACCAGCATTAGCTCCAGTTTGTTGTTCAGCTTGAGCCTTTGCTTGAGCTTCTTTATAAAGTTCTTCAGCAAATTTATGAGATGCTTGAGATAATTTTTTTCAATAGCAGCATCTATTGCACCTTTGTCATCTCCATCTTTAACTTTCTTTTAATTCTTCAATAGCATCCTCTATATTTTTTTCTTATCTCCTTCACTTACTTTTATCAGGATTTTTCTTTTTAAAGTTTTTTTCAGTTGCAGAGATTAATTGGTCTGCTTTTGTTTCTAGTTTCAACTAATTCTTGGAATTTTTTTATCTTCTTCAGCATGTGCTTCAGCCTCTCTAGTCATTCTTTCAATATCGGCCTTAGAAAGATTACTTGAACCAGAAATTGTTACATTATTTTTCTTTACCAGTTCCTAAATCTTTAGTAGATACATGAACGATACCATTGGCATCTATATCAAATGTAACTTCTATTTGAGGAACACCTCTTGGAGCAGCTGGTATACCTTCTAGGTTGAAGTTTCCTAAGCTATGGTTATCAGAAGCTCTTGTTCTTTCACCTTGTAAAACATTTATAGTAACAGCTGTTTGGTTGTCAGCATAAGTAGAATATACTTGAGATTTTTTAACAGGGATAGTAGTATTCTTTTCTATCATCTTTGTAAATACTCCACCAGCAGTTTCAATTCCTAATGATAATGGAGTTACATCAAGAAGTAATATATCTTTAACATCTCCCATTAATACTCCACCTTGTATAGCAGCTCCAGCAACAACAACTTCATCAGGGTTTATTCCTTTATTAGGTTTCTTTCCAAAGAAGTTTTTCAACCCATTCTTGAACTGCAGGGATTCTTGTAGAACCTCCAACAAGTAAGATTTCATCTATTTGATTAGCATTTAGGTTAGCATCTTGTAAAAGCAGTCTTTGTAGGACCTTGAGTTGCTTCAACAAGGTGTCTTGTTAAATCATTGAATTTAGCTCTAGTTAATTTCATTTCCAAGTGTTTAGGACCTGTTGCATCCATAGTTATGAATGGTAATGAAATTGAAGTTTCCATTAATGTTGATAATTCTTTTTTTAGCTTTTTTTCAGCAGCATCTTTAAGTCTTTGGTAAGCCATTTTTATCATTTGATAAATCTATACCATTTTCTTTCTTAAATTCAGCAACTAACCATTTAATGATTTCATCATCAAAGTTATCTCCACCTAAGTGGTTGTTTCCAGCAGTTGATATAACTTCTATAACACCATCAGATATTTCAAGAACAGATACGTCAAATGTTCCTCCACCAAGGTCAAATACTAATACTTTTTTTCTTCTTTTTTTCTTTTCAAGTCCATAAGCAAGAGCAGCAACAGTTGGTTCGTTTATAATTCTTTTTACATCTAGACCTGCTATTGTCCCAGCATCTTTTTGTAGCTTGTCTTTGAGAGTCAGTAAAAGTAAGCTGGTACTGTGATAACTGCTTCTTTTAACTTCTTCTCCTAAATAAGCTTCAGCATCTTTTTTTAAGTTTTTTTGTAATATTTTAGCAGAAATTTCTTGTGGAGTATATTTCTTTCCAGAGATTTCTACTTTGTAATCAGAACCCATATGAGTTTTGATTGAACTTACTGTTGAAGTAGGGTTTGTAACAGCTTGTCTTTTTTTGCTATTTCTCCTACAACTACTTCTCCATTATCTTTGATATTTACAACTGATGGAGTAGTTCTAGCTCCTTCAGAGTTTGGTATTATTGTTGCACTTCCACCTTCCATTATTGCAACACAAGAGTTTGTTGTTCCTAAATCAATTCCTATTATTTTAGCCATTTTTTTCCTCCTATAATCTATCTATATTTTTATTTTTTTATTTCTTACATACTGTAACCATTGCTGGTCTGATAACTTTACCTTTCATCGTATAACCTTTTTTTGTAATACTTTTTACAATTTCATCTTCATTTTTTTATCTTCACATGCTTCAACACCAACTGCATGATGATATTCTGGATTGAAAGCTCCTTCAGTTGAAATTTCTTCAACACCTTCACCAGTCATGATATCTTTAAGGTTTCTTACTATCATTTCAACACCTTGTAGTAGTGAGTCAAAGTCTTTGCTTTCAGTAGAAGCTTCAATAGCTCTTTCAAAGTTATCAAGACTTCCTAAAAAATTGAGTAATAATTTTTTTCAGAAGCAAATTTCTTTAGTTCTTCAACTTCATTCATTTTTTTCTTTTAGTAAAGTTTTTGAAATTCAGCTTGTTTTTCTTAAATAGTCATTTTTTTAAAAGTTTCTATTTCAGCTTTTTAGTTTTTTTGTTTCTTCTTCATGTTTATGTCCATGTTTTTCCACAACAAGTGTGTCCACCATGTTTATGTTCATGCTCATGAGCTTCTTCTTTAACATCATCAGTCTTAACTTCTTCTTTATTTATATCCTCTTCTAAAACCTCATCTTTAATATCTTTATCTTGCATTGACTGCCTCCTAAACTTTTTTTTATTTTTTTCTCTTTCCATTGAATTAATGACTTTATTAACTTCCCTACTAACATGATTTATAAGCCCCATCGTTTTAGAATATGCCATTCTCTTTGGTCCCATAACTCCTATAATTCCTTGGGCACCACCTAGATCATATATAGAATAGACAAAAACTAAAATCTTCCAATTCTTTAATACCTAATTCATCACCAAGAATAACATTAACATTTGTCTTTGAATTCTCTTTTAGCCTTTTTGTTCTATAAGCTTTTTTTCAAATAAATCTCTAATATCTTTTCTTTCATTGAAAAAAACTCAATTACATCTGTAACTTCTTCAATATCTCTATCTTTTAAAAACACCTGGTAAATTATTGATAAAGTATTTACTAAGTTCATCTTCATCATCATGTTCATAGATAATGTCTGAACTTTCAGTAAAGAACTTTTTCAATATCATTTATAGCAATTTCGTTATTTTTTTAATCTTATCATTTAGTTCAACAACTTTTTTTATCTACTTCATCTTTTGTAATAGGATAAGGTAAATGGATATTTTTTTAGTTTTTACTCTTCTATCCTCCATAACAATAACTGCCATAATTAGGTATTCATCTATATAAACAAGCTCCACTCTGTCAACTTTTTGTATTATCAGGTTTAGGTTCAACAGCTATACCTGCATAATTTGTCAACTTTGAAAGTAGAGTAGAAGTTTGTTTTAATATATTCTCTAATTCATCAACTCTACGATTATACACATTACTAATATTTTCAATTTCTTCCTGTGTAATCTTTTCTACTTTAAAGGAGCTCAGTTAGGTAATACTTATATCCCATGTCTGTTGGAATACGTCCTGAGGAAGTGTGTGTCTTTTCAATAAAAACCCATATCCTCCAAATCAGCCATAACATTACGAATAGTAGCAGATGAGAGTTCTATTCCATATTTTTTTACCAATGTTCTGGAACCTATTGTGTCCCCAACCGTAAGATAATAATCTACAATAGCGTTGAGTACAAGTTTTTTTCTCTTTCAGAAATTCTCATAATCTCACCTCTTAATTCTTTTTTTATTAGCACTCGCTTAAAAAGAGTGCTAATTTTTATAAAAAAACAATATACTATATAAAAATTATTTTTTTGTCAACTATTTTTTTAAAAAAATTTTTTTCCTTGAATTATAAAGAAAAAAAGAGAAAGTGTTTTACTTCTCTTATTTTTTTCTAATTTAGAATAAACTAAAATTAAATTTTTTTATTTAGCCATTCATCATTTCTACCAAGCTCCTTTTAATCTTTGCAGATAGATTAAAAGCAGACTTATAGTTTTTTTACATCAATATAAATGTAAGCTAAATTTGATAATAAATTTATATCATTCTTATACTCTTCCTTAGAAATAACTTCTTCTATCATTTTAATAGCTTTTTCTGTGTTCAGCTAAAGCAAGAAGTATAGAAGCTGTTCTTGTGATAAGAGCTAAGTCAACTTCCACAGGAGACAGTTCTTTTTGCTTTTTTTCATATATTCAAGAGCTAGTTGAGGTTTTTTTAATTAAAAAAAGTATGTCCAAGCTATTTCAGAATATAGCCAAGTATCTTTTCTTCCAAGTTCAATAACCTTTTGATAATTTTCTAAGGCTTCTTCATATCTTTCTTGAGATCTTAAATTATATGCCAGTTGAGAATAAACCCATTCTTCATTATCTCCCAGTGAGATTGCCTTACGAAGATGTATTTCAGCATCCTTATGGTTTCTAAGTTTGTCATAGTTCCAAGCTAGCTTTTTGTTCTATGGAAATTAAATCTTCAGTTATATCTTCCTCAGCATCTAATTTTGAGTAAGCATTAAAATAGTTCAAACTTTTATTAAGATAGTGAATAGCTTCTTCAGGTTCTTCTATATCTCCTAATTCATGATATAACAGAGCTAAAAGAAAATTGCTAGGCTTATCCTCAGGATTAATCTCCAATGTTTTTAAAAGGTATCTCTCAGCCTCAGAAGGATTATCTAAATAGTAATATGAATGTCCCATACAATAGTTCCATATAGAAGTATTGCTTTCACTGTCTTTAATACTTTCTAAAAATCTCTATTGTTTTATCAAATTCATCTATATGACTATATGCCTTAGCAAGACTTAGTTTAATTTTTTTGAGTTTTTTTATCTTCATCAGAAAGAGCTTCAATCGTAGTTATTATTTTATGATAGTCTCTTTCTTTTTTTCTAATTCATTTAGAAGTTTTATTAAATCATCTTTCATTTTAAGCCTCCAATTAAAAATTTTTCCTAGTTCTAATTTTAACCAATAAGCTAAAAAAATGCAATAGATAGACTAGCCTATAAAAAGTAAAATAGTTTATAATATAATAAAAGAAAAAAATAGAAAGGAGGCTTCTATGAAAAAAAGGAATAGGTTTAGGAATAGATGATTTTAGAAAGATAATAAAAAGAAGATTGTTACTATTTTGATAAGACAAACTGGATAGAAGAGCTATTAAAAGATAGAACTCAGATAAAAATTGTTTACTAGACCAAGAAGATTTGGGAAAAACTCTAAATATGAGTACACTAAAGTATTTTTTTTGATGTAAAAAAATGCTGAGGAAAAATAGAAAAGCTATTTAAAGATTTATATAGAAAAAAATCAGAATATTTTTAAAGAACAGGGACAATATCCTGTAATATTTATCTCATTAAAAGATTTAAAGAAAAAAATACTTGGGAAGAATGTTTCTTTGAAATAAAGGAATTACTTAGAAATTTATATAATGATTTTTATCATATAAGAGAAAGTTTGAATGAAAGTGACTTAAGAGAATTTGATAAAATTTGGTTGAAAGAAAAAAAGAGGCAAATTATGATAGTTCTCTTTTTAAATCTTACAAAAATACCTATATGACTATTATAAAAAAAGGAAGTTATATTATTAATAGATGAATATGATAGTCCTTTAATAGTTGCCAATCAAAAGAAATTACTATAAAGATTCAATAAATTTCTTTAGAAATTTTTTTCAGCATAGCATTGAAAAACAAATCCATACTTAAAAAAATAGCTGTACTAACAGGTATAGTTCAAGTGGCAAAAGAAGGAATATTCTCAGGATTAAATAATGTAATAACTTATAATATTTTTAAAAGATAAGTTTGAAACATTTTTTTGGGTTGAGTGAAGAAGAAGTGGAAAGCAGCCTTAAAAATATTTTGAAATGGACTATCAAATAGAAGAAGTTAAAAAAATGGTATGACGGCTATAAGTTTGGAGAAAAAAAGAGATATATAATCCTTGGTCTATACTAAATTATCTATCTAATGGTAAATTACAAGCTTATTGGGTAAATACATCAGATAATGCTCTAATCTATGAGAACTTAAGTGTTGCAAATATGGATGTATTTAATTCTTTAGAAAAAGCTATTTGAAGGTAAAGAAATAAAAAAAGAAATAAGTCCATTTTTTTACTTTCGAAGAATTGGAAAGATATAATGGAATATGGCAGTTAATGGTCTATAATGGCTATCTAAAAATTGAATCAAAAAAAATTGGAAGATGATGAGTATCTATTAACTATACCAAACTATGAGATACAAACATTTTTTTTAAAAAAAGGGCTTTATAGACAAATATCTAATTGGTTCAAATTATTTCAATCCAATAATGAGAACTTTATTAGAAGGTAATATAGAAGAATTTGGAAGAATGTTAGAAGAAATATTTTTTTAATAAATACAAGTTTCCATGATTTAAAAAGCTGAAAGTGTATATCATACTTTTTTTATTAGGAATGTTAATCTGGTTAAGAGATAAGTATGAAGTAAAAATCAAATGGAGAAAGAGGACAAAGAGCAGATATGATATCTTACTTTTTACCACTTGATAAGAAAAAACCAGCTTTTTGTATTTGAATTTAAAAGTATCAAAAAAACAATAAAAAGGGCTAGAAAGTAAAAGCAGAAGAAGCCTTAAAACAAATAAAAAGAGAAACAATATGATGTAGGCATTAAGGAGTCAGGAATAGATAAAAATCTATAGAATAGGCTTAGCATTTAAAGGGAAAAAAAGGTAAAAAAATTAAATACAGAACTAAATGAATAAACAAAATTAGAATAGAGGAAAAAAATAATGAAAGTATTGGTAGTAGGAGATGTAGTAGGAAGACCTGGAAGAAACACTTTACAGGCATTTTTTTAGAGAAGTATAAAGAAGATTATGATTTTGTGATAGTAAATGGAGAAAAAATTCAGCAGCAGGTTTTGGTATAACAGTAAAAGATTGCAGATGAATTTTTTTATCTTGGGGAACAGATGTAATAAGTGGTGGAAATCATAGTTGGGATAAAAAAAGAAATCTATGAGTACTTAGATAATTCAGATAGAATGGTAAGACCAGCTAACTATCCATCAGAAGTTCCAGGAAGAGGTTATACTATCTTAGAAGATAAAAAAATGGAAATAAGATAGCTTTAATCTCTTTACAAGGAAGAGTATTTATGTCAGCTGTTGACTGTCCTTTTAGAACAGCAAAGAAACTAATTGAAGAAATTTCAAAGACAACAAAGAATATAATAATAGATATTCATGCAGAAGCAACTTCAGAGAAAAATAGCCTTGGGAAAAATATTTAGATGGTGAGGTATCATTGGTTTATGGTACTCATACCCATGTACAAACAGCTGATGAAAGAATACTTGCTAATGGAAGTGGATATATCTCAGATATAGGAATGACAGGTTCACAAAAATGGAGTTATAGGAACAAATGCTGAAACTATAATAAAGAAATTTTTTTAACTTCTTTACCTCAAAAAGTTTGAAGTTGCAGAAGGAGAGGAACAACTTTCAGGAATAGAGGTTGAAATTGATGAAAAGACAGGAAAATGTAAAAAAATAAAAAGAATAAATTGGAGTGAAAATGAAGGTTTTAGAAGCTAAAGTTATATATGAAAGTGATAATATAGAAAAAAATACAAGAAAAATAATTTCAGATATTTTTTTTATGATTTTTGGAGTTACAGGTCTAAAAGATAGAGGAACCTCTTTTTAAATAAAGACCCTTTAAATTTTTTTATAAGGATGAAAAAAACAATTTTTTTGTTATCTGAAAATTCTGTATCAGCATATTTTCCTTTGAATATCTATTCAGAAAAAAAGAAAAAAAGTTCTAGAAGAAACTTTTTAAAGAAAAAAATTTTTCAGAAGATGAAGAAATAGTCTATAACTTAGATTTTTTTATGAATATGATGAGGAAGATTATCAAAAATAGTTGGAAGAAATATTTATTTGTTGAAAAAGTTAGTGAAAAAAATTTGTAGTAAAACCAACTTGGAGAGAGTATGAAAAAAACAAGATGATGAATTGGTTATAGAGCTTGACCCAGGAAGAGCCTTTTGGAACAGGTTCACACCCTACGACTTCACTTCTATTAAAGTTAATGGAAGAACAAGATTTTACTAATAAAAACAATAATAGATATAGGAACAGGTTCAGGTATACTTATGATAGCAGGGAAACTATTAGGAGCAAAGAGAAGTATATGGAACAGATATAGATGAATTTTCTATGGAAGTTGCTAAGGAAAAATCTACTTTTTAAATAATATATCTTTAGATGAAGTAAAACTTTTAAAAAGGAAACCTACTTGAAGTTATAGAAAAATAAGAAGTTTGATATAGTAGTATGCAATATTTTTGGCTGATGTCTTAATTAAATTACTAGATGAAATAAAAATATATCTTGAAAGAAGACTCGATAGTTCTTTTCTCAGGAATAATAGAGGACAAGTTAGCAGAAGTTATCTCTAAAGGCAGAGTCAGTAGGGCTTGAAGTTGCAGAGATAAAAGAAGATAAAGAATGGAGAAGTTGTCGTCTATTGGTAAAAAAATAAGAATATTATTATAGAAAATAGAATAATAAAAAGCTAAATAATCTATTTTTTTTGAAATTTTAATCTATGGAAGTTAGTTCTTTCTAAACCACAATGAAAGGCTCTAGCTTCCATAGCCAAAGTTAAATTATCCACTTTTTTTATAACAGACATCAAAAGTGGAAGTAAAAATCAAGCTATATTGAGACAATTTTTTTAAAGGGATTCCTAGTTTCAAAAATTACCTCCTCTTGCTTGTTGTGCCATTTTAATAGTATTGAACTCCTGTAAAAATAGTGGGAATAAATCTTAAAGTGATACTAAGCATAATAGAGAAATCTTGAATAGGTAGTCCTATTTTTTTTAGAGGACTCAATAGAGTTTCTAAGGCTAAGGCAATATCCAAAGGCTTAGTTGTTAAAGTCAATAGAGATGAAAAAAATTAAAAACTAAAATAATTCTTCCCATCATTTTTTTACAGCAGAAAAAAACACCACTATCATAGACAGAATATTTCCACACTTTTAAATAATAGTTCACCTTCTTGTTTAGAAAAAAATATGAAAAAAACTAGAAAAAAATTAAAAATATAACTCAGATATTTTTAAACTCTTTAAAAAAATGCTGTTAAAGGAATTTTTTTGAAAGAAAGATAAGAATAAGAGCTAAAAACACTATAAATAAGATAAATAGATAGATTGTTAGCAAATAAAAAAAGAGTATAAGAGAAAAAAAGAACCAATTAATTTAGTTCTTGGATCTAAGTGATGTAACACACTGTCTCTATTTATATACTCTCCTAATATTATATTCATGATTTTATCCTTTATTTTGCTAATCTTTCTTCAATAGCTTTTTAAAAATATCTTCTTCACTTATTTCGTTTTCAAAATGTTAGAGGATTTTTTTAAAGTTTTTATTTAATCTATTTAAAAAAATCTATGGATTTTTGGAAGAACTAATCCTAAACTTTCTAAAGAATCACTATATTTTCTCAAATAGCTCAGAAGGTTTTTGTATGATATAGAACTTTTTCCCTCGCTCATAACAATAACTTCCTCAGCATAATTCAAAAACATCATTCATATCATGACTAGAAAAAAATAAAAACCACTATTATTTTTCTTTTTGCCAATTTAAAAAGAATTTTTAAAAAAAGTTCATTCTTTGACTCAGGATCTAAACCTACTGTAGCTTCATCTAAAAGTAATAGTTGATTTTCCATAATGAAAAACTCCAGCCAAAGCCACCTTTCTTTTTTTCACCACCACTTAAATTTAAAGTTGAACGATGAAGATAGTCTTTACCTAAACCTACAAGTTGTAAAAGCCTTTTCAACTCTTTCAGTAAAGATCTTTTTCACTTAGTTTTTAATTTTTTTAAACCAAAGGCAATATCTTTAAAAAAATTGTAGCTTTCAAAAAAATTTGATGTTCAGGATATTGAAAAAAATATAGCCAATATCTTCAAGTTTTTCCATCTATATGTATTTCACCTGTCTGATGTTTTTAAAAAGTCCTTTTAATTAATTTTTAAAAAGAGTAGACTTTCCTGAACCTGTATGTCCAACAATAGCTATTCTTTTATTTGAATTTATTTCTAAGTTAATATCTTTTTATAGCATTTTTTTCATCATTGAAAACAGAATAACTATAGCTAAGATTTTTAATAGATATTTTCATAGACTATTTTTCACCAAATCTTCCATATTGATATTTTTTTATTTTCTACTTTTTATATTATGTTTTTTTCCAAAATATTTTTTTATTTTTTTAGAAGAAAAGCTATGTCATCATCAAAAAAACTTTATAAGGACTTCCTAAATACTTTATTTCACCTTCTGATAAAAAGCATCACTTTAGAGGCTTCTAATATGTCATCTCTATCATGGGTGATATGAATAATAGTTTTTTTCCCTGAGAATTTAATTCTTTCATAATTCTTAAAACTTCTTTTTTTCCAACAGGATCAAGCATAGAAGTTGCCTCATCAAAAAAATTAGAATTTCAGTTCCCATAGCTAAGATACTTGCAATAGCAAGTCTTTTGCTTTTCACCACCTGATAACTGATAAGTAAGCCTATCTTTGTATTCTAGTAGATTAAGATTTTTTTAAAAGCTTTTTTTCAGCTATTTCTTTTTATATCTTCTCTAGAAATAGCAAGATTTTTCTAAGGCAAAGATAACTTCATCGAAAAACAGTAGTTGAGATAATTTGTTCTTCAGGATTTTGAAAAAAATTATCCCAACTATTTTTTTCTAATATTCAGTAAATCTTTTTTTGATTTTTTTAGTGTCATAGCCAGAAATTTTTTTATAGTTCCTTCTTGTTGAAAAAAATAAGGGCAGCAAGTAACTTAGCAAGTGTAGATTTTCCTGAGCCATTTTTTTCCAATAATGCAAAGATATTCTCCTTTTTCTATAGAAAAAGAAATATTTTTTTAAGACCTTATTACTCTGATAAGAAAAAGCTAAGATTTTCTACTTCTATCATAGTATCAGCCTATCTTACAACTTCATTAATAGGACTGATTTCCTTTTAATTTATAGCAAAGCACAGAAACAACAACAGCCTTTAATACATCACCTGGGATAAAAAGCCATAGTTGCTAAGAAAGCTTTATCTATTGGCATTTTTTTGTTATATATGATAGATAGATTGCACCAACAAGATATACTAAAAACTATTCCACCAATTATATTAGCTACAATATATTTTTCCTATATTGATATTTTTCCAAAAATTTTTTTCTGACAAAAAAATCCTACTAAGAAGGCTGCAAAAAGGCCATACTATAAAAAAATCCACCTGTAGGGACCAGTAAGAACTGCAAGTCCACCTCTACCACCAGACAGAATAGGTAGACCTAAAAGAACAATAACAACCACTAATAACATACTAATAAAAACCTAATCTTTTACCTAAAAAAACTTCCTGCAAGCATTACTCCCATAGTCTGTAAAGTTATAGGAACAGGAATAAAAAGGTAAAAGGTATTGGAGGCATTAAGCCTAAAAACAGCAACAATAGCTGCAAACATAGCTGCATAAAGCATATTTTTTTAATTTTTCATTTTTAAAAACTCCTTTTTCTTTAAAAAGTTGATTTATTATATCAGAAATTAGTAATAAGTGTCAATTTTAACATGAGAGTATAAAAAAATAAGTGAGTTACATTATAATTTATGATTAAAAAAATTTTTCTGTGAGTAAATAACTAATAGTTTTTTTAATAAGATTACTGCGACGTCCATTATTGTTGAGAGAGCCTTTGTGGAGCTCTTGAAACACTAATGGCTGGCAAGTAATCGTTATATATAACTAGAAATTATTAAAGTATCTTAAAGAAAAATTTTTTTAAATCTATATTCGTAACTCACTTATTTTTTTATTTTTACCAAATTTTAATAATTACATGTTATAATACAGAAAAATCATTACTAAATTAATAAAGAAAGAGATAGGTGATATTATGTTTGAGAAAAATAAAGAAGTTTTTTTTCTGTATTTCTCTGTGATATTTTTTTAATAGCTGGAGTTACATCATTCACGGCATATAACTGGGCAGACTATGTCTAGTATTGAAAAGTTGGCAGTTCCTTCTGCACTGATTATAGCAGGATTAGGAGCTTATCTATTTTTTTGAAAAAAATGATATTTATAAAAAAATTTAGCATTGTTCTTTTCTTCGTTTATGATAGGAACTTTGTTTTGCAGTCTATGGACAGGTCTATCAAACGGGAGCAGATACATGGATATTATTTAGAAATTGGGCTATATTTTTAATTATTCCAATCATAGCAACAGGATATTATTCTATAGTAACACTTTTTACTATAGTTGTAGCAGTGGGAACAAATTTCTATTTAGAATTATATCTATCAGGATCTATTATTCCATTTTTTTATCTTCTTTAATTTTTTTGGAATAGTATTATTGGTATATCCGTTCATACAAAAAAAGATTTAATTTTAAATTTAACAATATTTTTCTACAATATAATGACAGGAATATTTTTATATTTCTTTTTATAGCAAGTGGTTTTGCAGCAATAAATGATCATCATAATGGTCTTACAGCAATAGTACTATATTTACTATTTGTTGCTGCTGTATATTTTGTTGGTTATAAGCAATTAAAAAAATAACTATAAAGATACTTTCAATAACAGCTCTTGGATGTTTTTGGAGTAGCTATTATTATCAAAAATGGTATCTAGTATAATTTATACAGATACGACTGTGTATATTTTCTTTTTCTCTAATGGTTATTATAGGAACTATAGTAGCAGTAGTTAAATCTTCTAATGAAATAGAAAGTGAAAAATATCAAAAAAATTTACAAATGTGGTTGTAGGTTTTCTTAAAAAGTTTTTGCATTTTTTTCTTACTTATGATTTTCGTATTTTTCCCTTTTTGGGTCTTATGGGCTTAGGAGAAGAAGCATTTATTGTAGTTGCTATTCTTTTTAATTATTTTTTTCATATTTTGCTGCAAAAAATGCTTGGCTTAAAGAATGATAAAAATAGAAATAGTAGCTTTTATTGCAGGACTTATATGTCTTGGCATATATTTAAGTGTTTCATTAGAAATGAGTTCTCTATCTGTAATATCTATTATTACAATTATTTTTTTAATCTGTTCTGGTTTTTTTATGCCAACAAGAGCATTGGACTTACTTTTTATTCCCTGTAAATTATTGCTTACTAGGATTTTTTTCCTTATGAAAAAAAGCTCCTTCTATCAATTATCACTATAGCATTATCACTATAGCACTTATTGTAGAAGCTTACTTCTATTTTCTGTATGATAAAAAAAAGAACTTTTAAATGAAAAAAATTAAAAAGAGTTTTAATAGGAAATGAAGCTACCTTAATTTTATTACCTCTTGGCTGGCTATCTACAAGAATAGGAATTTTTGTAGATGATTATGAACTTATGTTTAAGTATGTTAAATATTATAGAATAGTTAATATTGCACTTACTGTATTAATTGGAGCATTTGTAATATTTAAGACAATTAAAAAAATCAAAAAAATTACAAATAGTTTTGTGTATTCTTTGGTTAGGCTTAAATTATTTTTGCATATTCAGAAATTCTAAGTTTAATTTTTTTGTTATGTTAATTATGTTAATTTATGCTTCTAAAAAAATAGTAAATGGGGAATATTAGTTCCTACTTTAGCAGCATGCTATGTGATATATACTTATTATTTCATAACATATAGGTCTTTACTTGATAAATCAATAGCACTTAGTATCACAGGAGGACTGTTACTGATAGCTTATTTAGTGTTAAAGTATGGATTTAAAGGAGTTGAGAATAATGAGCAATAAAAATGAAAAAGATACTTATAGTTGTAAATATTGTACTTCTTTTTGTAATAACAGGTTTTTTTCTGCTCAAAAAGAAGAAAGTTATAAAAAAAGCTAGATAGTTATTTCTATTTGGAACTTAGACCAGTAGATCCTCGTTCACTTCTACAAGGTGACTATATGACTTTAAATTATGATATCTTAGATCAAACTACAGAATTTATATATCAAAAATAAATCATATGATTACTATTATGATTCCAATGAAGAAGATAAAAAAAGAAGAAACTAAAGAACAAAAAAAGAAAAAAAGAGAATTAGCAGAGGCTAAGAAAGCATATATAGCTATCCGTTTAGATGGAAATAAAGTGGCTAAGTTTGTTAAACTGACAAAAGAAAAAAACTGATGAAAAAAAGATTTACTTTTTGTAGCCTATAAGAGTGATGGTTACAATGTGGATATAAATGCAAATAGTTATTTATTCCAAGAAGGAACAGGGGATAAGTATGAAAATGCACGTTATGCAAAAAGTTGTGTTAGTTGATAATAAATTAAGGCTTATAGATTTAAGAGATAAAGATTTCAAAGAAATAAAAATAAAAATCATTTTCAAATAAAAAAAGTAAAAAAAATAAGTGAGTTACCCTATAATTTATTATTAGAAATTTTCTTTGAGAAAAATAACTAATAGTTTTTAATAAGATTACTGCGACGTCCATTATTGTTGAGAGAGCCTTTGTGGAGCTCTCGAAACACTAATGGCAGGCAAGTAATCGCTATATATAACTAAAGTTTATTTAAATCTCTCAAAGAAAATTTTCTAAAAATCTACTCAGTAATGAACTATTTTTTTTACTTTTTATTTTTTTCTACTAGCCTTAATTTTTATCAATTGATTTAATTAAATCATTATAGATAGGATTAATCTTTACATTTTTTTAGATGTAGGTCTATACCAGATAAATTCTGAGTAATAGTCTTTTAAATCTTTTTCTAGCAAAGTCATATCCAGCAATAGCATAAGGATAGTTACGTAGAATATCAAGTTGTAAGTCACTTAGATTTTTTTAAATCATTGTCATCAGAATTTAATAAATTATTGAATGAGTCACTAAACTTATAGTCTCCTTCTTTAAATCTATAACCTTGTACTTTTTCCAGCTGGGAATTCAAAAGTCGAAACCTGGAATATTATCTATACGAACCATATAGAAATCTTCATCAGGAGAGAAGTTTTTAGTTTTGTATTTAACAGAACCATTATCAAGATTTAAATAAACAGCACCATACTTATCAATTCCATAGCTGTCATCACTGTTTGGATTAGTTGGAGCTATAGAAACCATCTTTCCTTTACCAGCAATTTGCCAATCAATCTTTTTACCATTTTTTTCCAGAAAGTATAAGGTAATTTTACAAAGTATTTTCCTGGAATAACTTCAATTTCAAAAATCTTCAACAGTCTTGTTTTTTTCCATTTAGCAATAGTAGTTACAACATAAGCAAAATCTCTTTCAAAAAAATTCCATAAGAACCAGTGTAATAATAACTGTGCTCTACAACATTTTCACCTTGTTTAAAGTCTGCATTGAAGTAATAAACATAGTTATAGAAGTTTTTCTTCTTCTACATATTCTTTAATGACATTATTATCTAAAAACTCCTCTTGAAAGTAATTTAGATAATAATTCAACATTAGATTTTACTTCTTTTCCATTGACAACAGTTTTAAAGTTTTTTTAATTTTTTTAAAGGCTCTGCTTTTCTTTTTAACCTTAGAATAATTTTTCTTCATAGTCTTCATTGTTTCCACTTTCAGGGGTAACAAAACCTATTATTTTATTTTCGGCATTTGGGACTATCAAATGTGAATTTAACATTTACAAGCATTCCGTCTTCAGTTAGTTTTTAAAGTAATTTTTTTCTTTCTTTATAGCAACTGCTGAACCTTTTTAAAAGGAATTATATGTTCTCCTTCAGATCCAAATTCCCAGTCATTAGCAAATGAAAAAAATACTTAAAAATGCTAAATAAGCATAGTAATAAAATTTTTTTCATATCTATTCCTCCTAAAATTATTGTTGACTTATTCTATCATTTTTTTCAAAAATTATGCTATACTGAAAAAGATAAATATTATTAAAAAAATAAGGGAAAATAGGAAGGAGAAAAAAACAAAAAAATGGATAATAATTTATATAAAATTCCAAGCAACAAAAAAACCATTCTCACCAGTTATGAAAAAAATTAATTTTTTTCTAGTAGTTTTTGTAATTATATTACAAATACCTTTACTTTTTTTGTAGGAAAATTAGTAGAAAGAAGAGGTAGACTATTTAAAGAAACTGTTAAAGAAATAGGAAATGAATGGGGGAAAAGTCAAAAGATTATAGCACCAGTAATTTCTTTATCATATACTGATTCATCTCTTAGTAAAGATGATAGTATAAGAAATGAAAAAAATGTTGTAGTTCAGGCAGTACAAAGACGTTTAGCTATATTACCAGAAGAACTTAATGCAACTGTAGAAATGAAAGATGAATTAAGACATAGAGGTATATACAATGCTACCGTCTATACAGCTAATATAAAATTAACAGGATATTTTTTTCACCTAAAAGATTTTCCTGATAAAAAAATGATATGATAGGATATCTATCTATAGGCTTATCTGATACTAAAGCTTTTAGTTAAGGTTAATAAATTTAAATTAGGAAATGTAGAGAAAGATTTAGAAGCTATGTCAGGGACTATGGCAAATCCATTATTTACTAGTGGAATCTCAGGTAACATTGGTCCAGAATACGATGGAATGATGAAAGAAGATAAGATTCCTTTTGAAATAGATATAGATATTAGAGGAAGTAGAAAGATTTCTATATTACCACTTGGAAAGAAAAAAATAATTTTGATATGAAAATCAAATTGGAAGTCTCCAAGTTTCTCAGGAGTTTTACCTACTGAAAGAAATATAGATGATAATGGATTTACTGCAAAATGGGAAATTTCAAACTTGATTAGAGATTATCCTCAAGTCTTAGATATAAATCAAGATGTATATGATGATTTTAAGGACTCTTATTCTGAAGCAGATCTTGAAGTATATAGAGATTCTGAAGAGTATAAATATTATAATAGTGATGATAGTAAAATAGTAAAAAGTACTGTTATACAATTCTGTAACTGATTATACTCAAATATATAGAGCTTGTAACTATGGATTCCTATTTATTTTAATGAGTTTAGTTATAGTATATATATTTGAAATTGTCAGCAAAAAAAGTTGCTCACTATGTGCAATATATAGTGGTAGGATTCTCACTAGTTATGTTTTTATCTATTACTATTATCATTATCTGAGCACTTAGGTTTTGAGATGGCGTATTTGGTAGCTTCATTAGCAATAGTAATACCAAATTCATTGTATATTGCAAGTATGACAGATAATAAAAAAAGTTTGGTATAGGAATGTTTATTTTCTTAAGTGGAATCTATGCAATACTATTCTCTATCTTAAGAATGGAACAATATGCTTTTACTAGCAGGAACATTATTAATCTTAGCAATGCTTTATGTTGTGATGTATCTAACAAAAGAAAAGCAGATATATTCTTTAAATTAGAAGAAGAAAAATAATTAAAAATTTAAATGATAATTATTACTAAAAAAATCAAGAAAAAAAGAAAGGAGAAAAAAACAAAAAAATGGATAATAATTCATATAAAGATTACTAGCAATAAAAAAACCATTCTCACCAGTTATGAAGAAAATTAATTTTTTTCTAGTAGTATTTGTAATTATATTGCAAATACCTTTACTTTTTGTAGGAAACCTAATAGATAATAGAGGTAGATTATTTAATCAGACTGTTACAGAAATAGGAAAATGAATGGGGGAAAAAGTCAAAAGATTATAGCACCAGTAATTTCTTTATCATACATTGATTCAACTCTTAGTAAGGATGATCGTATAAGAAATGAAAAAAATGTTGTAGTTCAGCCAGTAGAAAGACGTATAGCTATATTACCAGAAGAACTTAATGCAACTATAGAAATGAAAGATGAATTAAGACATAGAGGAATATACAATGCTACAGTCTATACAGCTAATATAAAAATTAACAGGATATTTTTTTCACCAAAAAGCTTTTCCTAATAAAAAAATGATATGATAGCCTATTTATCTATAGGATTATCTGATACTAAAGCTTTAGTTAAGGTAAATAAATTTAAATTAGGAAATGTAGAACAAGATTTAGAAACTATGTCAGGAACAATGGCAAGTCCGTTATTTGCTAATGGAATTTCAGGTAAAAATTGGTCCGGAATATGATGGAATGATGAAAGAAGATAAGATTCCTTTTTGAAATAGATATAGATTTTTAGAGGAAGCAGAGAAATCTCCATATTACCACTTGGAAAGAAAAAAATAATTTTGACATAAAAATCAAATTGGAAATCTCCAAGTTTCTCAGGTGTTTTACCAGTAGAAAGAAATATAGATGATAATGGATTTACTGCAAAATGGGAAGTTTCAAACTTGATTAGAAATTATCCTCAAGTTTTAGATATTAATGAAGATAAATATTCAGATTTTCTGGATTATGAAAAATACTTATGAAGCCTATGGAGACTATAATTCTGATGGAAATAGCATAGTTAAAGTATTACTATATAATTCAGTAACTGATTATACTCAAATATATAGAGCTTGTAACTATGGATTCCTATTTATTTTAATGAGTTTAGTTATAGTATATGTATTTGAAATTGTCAGCAAAAAAGTTGCTCACTATGTGCAATACATAGTAGTAGGATTTCTCACTAGTTATGTTCTATCTATTATTGTTATCATTATCTGAGCATTTAGGGTTTTTGAAATGGCATATTTGGTAGCTTCATTAGCAATAGTAATACCAAATTCATTATATGTTGCAAGTATGACAGATAATAAAAAAAGTTTGGTATAGGAATGTTTATTTTCTTAAGTGGAATCTATGCAATACTATTCTCTATCTTAAGAATGGAACAATATGCTTTATTAACTGGAACATTATTAATCTTAGCAGTACTTTTATGTTGTGATGTATCTAACAAAGAAAGCAGATATATTCTTTAAATTAGAAGAAGAAAATAATCAATAATTAAATAGGCTGTTGCAAACTAATAAAAAGTAAAAAAATAGTTCGTTATTGAGGAGATTTTAGAAAATTTTTCTTTGAGACATTTTAGTAAATTTTAATTATATATAGCGATTACTTGCCAGCCATTAGTGTTTTTTTAACATTATATAAGGCTTTTTAAAACAATAATGGACGTCGCAGTAATCTTGTTAAAAAAACTATTCATTATTCACTCAAAGAAAATTTCTAATAATGAATTATAAGGGTAACTCACTTATTTTTTTTAACTTTTTAAATTAATAATGATTTTGCAACAGTCTCTTTTTTTATAATAATCTAGGAGATAAATATGTATGTAGCGATTACAGGAAAAGGGAAAAAGCTAAAGTTATTCAATTTTGTGAGCAACATAGAATACCTAAGACCAATAAGAAAAAAAGACAGTTGTGATAAAAAAACTATAGGTAACTATGAGACATTGCTTAAAGAAAAATCCAAATATCATTGAAGAATTAAAAAGAAGAGGCAAAAAGATTAACTATAGAAAAAAAGAAAAGATAGCAAAAGACTAATCTTTTTCCGTTTTGGACATAGTTTAGTAAATGCATTATGGAAAGAGCTTTCTTTAGATGATATCTTAGGAGAAAGACTCTGTCAAAGTATATTTTTCTTTAGTTGTTTACAGATTAGGAAGTTCTTATTCAACTTTCTTGGAAAAATAGAAAAAAACTCCTTTTTATCTCTTTGAATTCTCTATCTCATTCAGAGTTCTATGATGTTTTATTGCAACTGGATAAAAAAAGACAAAAGATTTAATAAAAATGTTTCAATAAGTTTTTTTTGAGAAAAAAATAAAAAGAGATAAAAAAATATAGTCTACTATCATAGAGGAAATTATATCTATAATTCTTATTGGAAGGTTCTTTATGGACTAGAATGTAATAGTTTTCAAAAAGGGGAAAAAAAGATTTGCCTTTTTAATATGAACTTATTTTTTTGATTCCTATGGCATTCCTATTTCTTATCAGTTATCTCTGAAGGAAGATAATTCCAAAAAAATAGACTAGAAGATTTTCAAAAAGAATTTTTAAAAAAATTCTAAACTTATTTTTAGTTTTGACAAAGAGAAAGTGAAATTCAAGAAAAAAAGTTCTATATCTTCTATTTCTTTTTGAAGATTTATCTGAAGATATTCAAAATGAAATTTTTAAAAAGATAACAAATGGAAAAATTTTAGAAAGAGATATTAAGACAAATGAGGTTTTTAGAAAAAGAAAAAAAGTCTTGGATATTAAAGATTCTAAACTCTATGTTTACTGGAACAAGAAAAAGAGCTTACAAAGATTATTTAGAAAAATAATTTAAAAAAACGGATATATATGTTTAAAGACAGATGAAAAACTTGGAAGATTATGAAATATCTAATATTTTTTTCAACATAGTTGGAATATAGAAGATAAATTTAAAATAACAGATGTAGACTTTTCTAAGAGACATATTCAAGGACATTTTACACTTTGCTTTATCTGTCTTTGTATTATTAGATATTTTTCAATATCTATTAGGTGACAATGGGAAGGTTTTTCATTCCTATGATATATGCAAATAAGGCTATTTCTAATCCTATGATTTTTATGAAAAAAAGTTGGAAATGATAGTTCTCTTTATCCTATACATTTGACTAACTCATATATAAAAACTTTCAAATATATTAGGACTAGATGAATTAAATGAAGAAATAAATCTTGAGAAATTTCAAGATAAAAATCAAGATGGAGTTAGAAAAAAATTAAATAATTAACTTGACTTTAATCAATAAATTAATTAAAAATTAATGAAAAATTAAAAAAAGGAAGGTAAGAAACATGAATAAAAAAATGTAGGAACTGTATGTGTCCACGGGAAAAAAACAAAGAAGAAATGTAGATAATACAGGAGCAGTAAGTTTTCCTATATATCAATCTGCAACTTTTTGTTCACCCAGCATTTGGAGAATCAACTGGTTTTGACTATTCGAGATTACAAAATCCAACAAGAGAAGAATTAGAAAGAGTAGTTAATGACTTAGAGGAAGGTGTAGATGCTTTTAGCATTTAGTACAGGAATGGCAGCAGTTACAACTTTATTAGATATCTTAGAACCAGGGGATCATATAGTTGCAACAGATGACTTATACGGTGGAACAATAAGATTGATGGAGAGTATCTGTAAAAAGAATGGAATAAAGACAACTTTTTGTTGAAACAGATAAAGTTGAAAAATGTTGAAAAAAAGCTATAGAAAAAAATACAAAAAAATGATATATATAGAAACTCCAACAAATCCAATGATGAAAATAGCAGATATAGAAGAAATCTCTAAAAATAGCTAAAAAAAGAATAATTGCATTTTAGTTGTCGATAATACATTTTTAACCCCATATTTTTCAAAAAAACCTCTTAAGCTAGGTGCTGATGTTGTCCTTCACAGTGCTACAAAAATATTTAGCAGGACATAATGATACTTTTAGCAGGTTTTTTTAATAACAAATTCTCAAGAAATTAGTGAAAAAAACTTAGATTTATAACAAAGACTATAGGAGCTTGTTTATCTCCTTTTGATTCATGGCTTGTTTTAAGAGGAATAAAAAAACTCTTCATATTAGAATGGAACAACATCAAAAAAATGCTAAAAAGATTGTTGAATGGTTAAAAACTCAAAAAGCAGTTGTTTCAGTTTATTATCCAGGACTTGAAGAAAATGAATCTATAGAAGTTTCTAAAAAACAAGGAATAGGTTTTGGAGGAATGGTATCTTTCCATGTTGATACTCCTGAAAGAGCTAAGAAAATTTTTGAAAGATATTAAGTTAATACAATTTGCAGAAAGTTTAGGAGGAGTTGAATCTCTAATTACTTATCCTATGTTCCAAACACATGCTGATGTACCTTTAGAAGAAAGATTAGCAAGAGGTATAAATGAATGTCTTTTAAGAATGTCAGTTGGTATAGAAGATGTAAATGATTTAATAGAAGATTTAGATCAGGCAATAAATAAATAAAAAAAGCTATTGCAAATATAAATTTTAAAGTTAAAAGTAAAAAAATAAGTAAATTACATTATAATTTATCATTAGAAATTTTCTTTGAGTAAGTAATTAATAGTTTTTTTAACAAGATTACTGCGACGTCCTATAATGTTGAAAGAGCCTTTGTGGAGCTCTTGAAACACTATAGGCTGTCAAGTAATCGCTATATATAACTAAAAAAATTATTAAAAATCTCTCAAAGAAAATTTTTTTAATTTACTCAGTAATGAACTGTTTTTTTTACTTTTTTTATCTATTTGCAGTAGCTTTACTTTATTATAAAATTTGGTCTAAAAATAAATATATCTTTAATCTTTTTCATCTTGTGCAAATAGAAGTACTTTTAGCCATTATTTCAGCAGTCTTTGGATCCTCATCTATAAATGGTAAGAAAAACTCTTCCTCTATGTTGAGAATGTATAGGTAAGACTTCTATAGTTGCACCAGCTTTCTGATGAATTACTCCACTTCCTAAATGGATTGAGTACTCTGCTCTTGTTCCTTTTATTAGAGCATGGCTTTCAGTAAATGTAACATTTTTTTCAACTTGAACAACTTAGCATTGAATTCAACAATTGCTCTACGCATTTCAATAGTTGATTGACTTGCTTCAGGATCGACATCTCCTACATGTGCCACACTTACAACTAAATCAATATCTCTCATAACTTCTGAGAAAAATTAAATCAGGAACATCTTCTATTGTCATCAGTTCAAAAGTTTTTTTCTATCATAGAAAAACTATATCCTCAATGGTAGGGTGCTTCAACTTCAGCAGGTGAGTACCAATCTGTCATAGCATACATCTTAGCTATGATATTTTTCTTTATAGTAAACTTTTTGTAAACCTTCATAATCATCTCACAACCCATCTTCTAGTTTTTAAGTAAGGCAATAGACTTAGTAGGTTGAATTTGATGACCTGCATACCTTCTTGATTTTTCCATTTTAAGTTCATCTTTAGTTTTTGATATATAGTTCACGGAAAAACTTGTTTAAATACTTGTTTTACTTCTCTTTCTAAAAATATCTTGTTGATATAAAGGCCATTGTTTACTGTTAAATAAATCAAATGGGTGAGCTATTGATAATAAAAGTATCTTTATCAATGTCTTCAATTAAAGTTACTTTTTTTAGCTTTTTTTATCAAAAACCAATAAGTTGATTATCTACATAATATCCTAAGATGTCATCTACTTTAAAACACTAAATCTTTAATTAATGGAGCAACAACAGGATTAGTTGATAGAGTTTTTAATTTCATAAGCATAGAATTTAATTCCATCTTCCATTGATTGCTCTAACATTTTTTTCTTGAACGACTATATTGTTCTTTTAAGTTCTTATGAACTTCTTTAATTTCTTCAATATTTTTTTCATTTTTTTAATTTTAGTAGGTAAAGATTTTAAAAGCTTTTCCATCTTTTTTTCATATTTTTATTGAGCTTTGACCTAAGTCATCAATTTCTATATATACTGAATAATCTTGGATTTTCTTAGGCTCAAAAATATTTTTTTCATTTCAGCCATCATTTCACTTTCCATAGCCCAAGTTAAACGAGTAACATCAGAATAACCCATATTACGAGATAGATTTTCTAAGGATACTTCAAAAAGCTTTTAGCTTCACTAGCTCTTCTTTGTGCACCAAATTGTTTACTTTCTTTTTAAGAAATTTTTGTAAAAAAATTTATAACGGTTAACAGCATCTTTAATTTTATTTTTTTAGCTAATGGTATTAAAGAATAACTTGCAACTAAGTCTTTATTTCTCTTAGCAGCAAATTTCTTTTTCTACATCTTTTATTTTCATATTTTCCTAAAAACTGCATCAGCAAACTTTCTAGCACGAGAATGTTTAGCTCCATCAGTTATATATTTTTGCACTTTCATACAGAATATCAAAGTGTTCTTTACCTAATTGTTTGTAGGCATCTTTTAAACCAATCAATATCGAAAGGCTCCTGCTTGGAAATCTTCAATAGAGATAGGAGAATATTTTGCAATTATTCCTTCTTTATCCTTTGAAACATCACTCATATGTGCTTGGAAATAGTAGCAACCACTTGTAAAGCCCTTCCATTTTAAGAATTTATCTATTAGTTCTATCCATTGAGATGCATACATAGCCACCTCAACTAGCCTTTCTTCTGAGATATTAGTATTTTTTTAATTTTTTTCTTTAAAAAGTTTTTTTAAATCATCTTTTTTTCACTTGGGAAACATACTTTTAATAGATGGCTTAAAAACTTCTTTTTTTACTTGTATTATCACCATACCAATAGTCACTTCTAACTAACTTTTTCATTTCCAAGTGCTTGTAAAAATTTTAATTAAATAGTCCACTCCTTCTATTCTGTTAATAGAAGTGATTAGTTTAGAATATTTAGTTTTACTATCTCCTCTTTTTAATTCATTGTCAACTACATAGTTAACAACTTCTAGTCCATATTTTTTTAAAAACTTTTATAGCATTATCATAATTCCAAGAATTTTTTTAATTTTTTTCATTATCATCATAATTATTATAATAGTAATAATGAGGATTTTTAATTCCTAAAAAAATTGTATAGATTTCTAAAAATTAGTATCCATCTTATCTATATCTTCAGAGAAAAATACTCTTTATAAGTAAATCTTTTTTTCTACTAGACCAAGCTCAACAGCATTTGCTATATCAATCAGAGAATAGAAATTTTCCCTAGTTTTTATAAGAAGATACTTTCTTTTTCGAAAGTTTAATTTTAAAAATTAAATTTTCTGTAAATGTTCTCTCATCCCAGTATTCAGATAAATTTTTAAAAAAACAACTGTAGGAATACTATATTCTAAATCAAAAAAATACTGTTATAATTGTCATTTTTTTATTTCTTCTGTGGATTAAATTTTGCAGGATTTTCTTTTAGAAGTTCAATAAAGAAAGCTTTTTGAAGTTTCAAATAGATATTCCTTATTTTTCTCCTCTATATTCTTTATATAGTAAATATACTATTTTTTTCCATTATCTCATTATCAGAAAAAAAGTTTTAAAATGATGAATTATCTTCTTAAGGATAATTCCTGGAGTAGTACGTAAAATTTTATTAATAACATTATTAAAAACTTTCAATCCTTGAATGAGATTGAGTAAGAAGATACAGTTGATAAAGTGTAGAGAAATCTTTTATTTCATTTTTTTATAGAATTCTTTCCAAGTATCTGCTAAAGGATATTCATCTAAGTGCTCATTTACACTATAATAATAGTTTGCTCTTTTTTTACTATAGGAAGAAAGTTATCTCTTAGTAAGATTTTCTCACCAGTATAGCCATTTGTATATTCATAAGTACCATTATTAACAATTAAGGCATTAAATTTTTTTAACTAATTCAAAAAGTTCATCCTCTGTTTTAGTAAAAAAATATCTTTTTGCATCTATAGTCTTTTCAATAATATATACTCCATCATTATTTTTTTCTTAATTTTTTTAGAAAGCTTTTTAACTTCTTTAACTTCATAAGGGAGTTCAAATTTATATGTTTTATCATATAAGTCAGAAGTTTCAGTAGTTTCTTCTTTTCCTATTAAACCTTCAATAAGAATTTTTTTTCAGGATCTGTTGGCTCTTTTTATAGTAGTAGCAATTTTTTTCAATTTTTTTCTTTTTGCAAAAATCTTGCTTATCTTTTTATTTTTGTTAAAAATATCTAGACCAGCCAATCTTTTATTTGCATTTTTATCTTGAACTAGACTTTTCTGTTGCTTCTAATAATTGTGAACTTTCAAGGCTTAAAAATTAAACCAATAGCATTCTTTCTAACATCAGCAGTTTTTTTAATCTAAGTGTATCTTCAATTTCCTTTAGAATATTTACTAGCTAGATTATTTGCTCTTATTATCTTATTTACTTCATTTGTAACACTTGCATCAGCTAACATTTTTTTACAACAAACAACTCTTCATCTTCATTTTTCAGGTTTGTAAAACATTGATTTTTAAATATCCACCACGAGAATAAGTATCAAGGGCTTTAAAATAAGTTAATACTTCATTTTTTTAAATTTAATTCAGGATATGAAATAGCTATTGTAAATAGAATGCTAGCTATATTATGTTTATATATATATCTGCTTACCCAAGGAAAAAAATAATAGGATTAAAAAGCTTTATCTTTACCATCTATCAATGCAAAAAAACTTTTTTTAAATATTTCAAAAAAATTCTTTTTGCCTCATCTGTTGTATCAAAAAAAGTCCTCTATTAGTCTTTATAGAAGTATTAGTATAAGCATTATAAGATAGATGTTCCCAATAACAAGCAACTATTTTTAAGAAATCATTATCATCTTTTTCAGAGTATTCTTTAATTATATCTTTAGTAACTGTTCTTTGATATTTTATATCTTGGAAAAATATCTAAATTATATGCAACTAGTAATTTTGTATGTAATTTTGAAACTTTTAAAAAGTTCTTGAATAGCCTCAAGTGCAATCTTTCACATCTTGACTTGCCTTATACCAAAGTGCAAGATATACTTCAACATTATCATCACTTTTTTTAAAAAGTTCATCTGCATATTTAGGATTATCGATTAATTTATTTATAATTTCTAATTCTTTTTTTACCTACTGTTTCAGGATTATTGTAGTTTTCTCCAAGTAAACCTGTCCAAACTCCTAAGGCTCTTTTAACAGAAGAGAAACGAATTAAATCATTATCATAGATAATCTTAAACATATATTCAAAATTTTCTTGACTTCCTTCATCCATAGTTTCACATATTTGTTGACGAAGTCCTTCCTGTCTTTGTGCAGCAAGAAGTAATTTTCCTGCCATTTCCACTAGAGATTTATTTTTCAGAAACAAATATTGCTGCTAAGGTTCCATAATTTATATTTTTTTAGAAGAACCACTTGTCAAAGCTTCATTAATGAAATCTATAACATCTTGATTTCCATTGTCAATGTCATTGGCAATAATATATTTATTTTCTAGTGAAGTAATTAAATTTTTTTAAATCCCAACCTTCAAGACCTTTAAAAATTACAGTTTCCAAGTAATAATTTTTTTAGTATTGATATCAAAAAAATTTGTAGTGTACAAAAAGTACTAAGAACAGAAAAAAAGTTTGTCTATATAGTTACGACAATTTGAGCTTCTGACCATTCTTCTTGTATACCCCATAGTATAGGGAGTTTTTGTAATTTTTTTTCTCCAATTTTTTTATAAAGTTTTTTTAAATTACTTTCTCCAATAAGTATTTCTAATGCTGGGTGTATGTTTTTCTGGGAAAAATATCTTCAAATTTAACATTTTTCCCTTCTTGAAAATTTATTAATTAAATTTTCTTGTAAAAATTTCACCATAGCCACGATAATTTCCTTTTTAGTAAAAAAATATCTTCGATAAATCTTTGATTATCTCTATCGAAAGCTCTTACTCTATCTTTAGCTTTTTTTATAAAGTGATTAATATCTGATGTAAATTTGTTTCCATAAAAAAATTTAACATTCTTCCTCCTACTACATTCTTCTCATAAGTATTGTTTACAACATTAAGAAATCATCAATGAATTTTTTTCCATTGAGGTGCATATATTGACACTTCTACTAGTCTTTCTTTTGAGATATCAATGTTTTTAATTTTTTTCTTTAAAAGTTTTTTTAAATTATCTTCTTCACTTGGATAACATATTTTTTTAATAAGTAATTAAGAGTTTCTTTTTTTATTCCTAGCTATCTTTTTTTGTTATCAAGTGCTTGTAAAATTTTAATTAAATAGTCTATACCTTCTATTTTTTTTCAATATAAGTTATCAGTTTGGAATACTTAGTTTTGCTATCTTCACTCTTAAGTTCACTATCAACTATAGAGTTAACAGCTTCTAGCACACATTTTTTTCTAGTACCTTTATAGCTTTATCATAATTCCAAGTCTCTCTCATTTTATCCACATCATTGTAGAAAGTCATGTTTTTTTACCACTTATTAAATGATAAAAAAATTTTTTTAAATTATCCAGTATGTTTTCTATACTTGTAGATAAAAATATTTTTTTATAAGTAATTCTTTTGGTGCTAAACCAAGCTCAATAGAGTTTGCTATTTCAATAAGAGAATAGAAAAACTTCTCCATGTTTATAGTTACTTAATTTATTCTCAATAGCAAGTTTTTAAAAATAAAAACTTTCTATAAATGTTTTTTTCATTATAATAATTAGATAAATAATTAAAAAGTAACTTTTGAAGGAATAGAGAAAAATGTATTATATTCTATTTTTCTTATCATAGTGAAAAGAAGGTTTTGAAAGTTTCTCAACTAAATCTTCAGTCTTTCTATCAAGAAGTGCTATAGCAAATGCTTTAGCAGTTTCAAATATGTATTCCTTATTCTTTCCTTCATATTCCATATAAAGTAAATCTATTATTTTTTTGCCATTATATTAGCTCTAGGATTTTTTTACTAGATGTAGTTTCAAAAAAAGCTGGGCAATATTATTGATAATAGTTGTTGGAGCAATTCCTAAAAATATCATTAATTACATCTGAGAATTTACCAGTTTTTTTCTATAGGGTTGATAAAGAAGATGTAATTGATAAAGTGTAGAAAAAAATCTTTTTATTTCATTTTCATAAAAATTCTTTCCAAAGTTCTGCTAAAGGATATTCTTCTAATTTATCTACATCTGAAGAGTGATTTTTTTCATATTAAGCATAGGGAAAAAAATCCAGTCTTGAGTACTTCTTTTTGATTTGTATAAATATTAATATATTTATAATCAGCATTTTTCAGTAATTAAAATATCTAATTTTTTTAGCTAACTCAAAAAGTTCATCAACAGTTTTAGAGAAAAATATTTTTTTGCATCTATAGTTTTTTTCAATAATAAATATGTTATTTTCATCTTTAGTGATATTTTTTTAGAAAGTTGATTAACTTCTTTTTATTTTATAAGCTAATTCGAATTTGTAATCAGAGAAATTTAACATTCTTCCTCCTACCACATTCTACCTGCAAGCATAGTTAACTTAATAAATGTAAGTACATCTCCATCTTTTTAAAAGCTAGGTTATCCTCTAGTTTTTTTCAGTTTGCTCATCATTTACAAAGATACAATATAGTCCATCTTCAAAAAGCTAGATAAGCAGTATCTAAAAGCTTTTTTTCTAAATTAGCTTTTTTTATCTCCATGAACTTCATCACCAATTTTTTTCCACTTCTTGCTGCTTCAGCAATGTATTCATTAGTCATAATAGATAAAAATATCTTTATCATCTATTTTTTTATTAAACTTTTTCTACATTAATTTGTTTACTAATTCTTTTTATTAAATCTTTTGTAGTTGAAATTTCATTTAATATTTCTATTTCTTCTTGATGAATAACTTTTTTTCTGGATAGACCTTTTTATATTTATACTAAGTTTCATTTTACACCTCCATTTTATCATTCAAATAATTATATCTTATTTAAATTCAGATGTCTATAATTTATTATAAATTCTTTATTGATTATATAAAGTTTTTATTTTGTTTTTTTCCTACAGTATTGACTGATATAAAATCAATAAAAAAATAAGTGTACATTAATTAATTAAAATTACTTGTGTTTTTTTGTATTATTTATGTTAAATTTTTAAAATAATAAGCATTAATAAGGAAGTGATTAGATGATTTTTAACAGAGAGACAAAAAGAAAAATACTTAAAATGTTAAAAGAAAAAAATCATTACTATCAGGAGATGAAATTGCTAAAAAAATTTAAATGTTACTAAATCTGCACTGAGAACAGATTTTTTTCAATTTTAACAGCACTGAAGTTAGTAACATCTAAACAAAAACAAAGGTTATAGTTACAACAATAAATGTACAATAATTAGAGTTAAAGATCTGTATGAGTCCACAGAACTCAATAGATGTAAAGACTTCTGTTTATGATGCTATTATACATTTGTTTAACTATGATTTAGGAACTTTAGTTGTAGTTGAAAAAGGAGAAGTTAGTTGGTATCATTTCCAGAAAAGATTTATTAAAAGCTACATTGAATAAGAAAAAAATATAGAAAAAGACACCTGTCAGTATGATAATGACAAGAATGCCAAATATTGTACACTGTTTTGAAGACGATAATATAATGGAAGCGATAGAAAAAAATTGATAAAACATGAGATAGACTCTTTACCTGTTCTTAGAAAAGAAAATGGAAAGTTATCACTTGTTGGTAGATTTACAAAAAAACGAATGTAACAAAAATTATTTTTATCAAGAGCTTAAAAAAATAAAAAGTATTTAGGAGGCTACAAAAATGAAACAAGTATATGAATTTAGAGATGGTGGAAAAAGAAATGATGGCTTTACTAGGTGGAAAAGGGAGCTAATTTAGCTGAAATGGCTAAGATAGATTTACCTATACCTAAGGGAATAATTATATCTACAACTGCTTGTAATGAATATTTTAAAAAAACGATAAAAAGCTTTCTCCTGTATTAGAAGAGGAGATTTTTAAGAAATATAAGAGTTTTTAGAATATGAAACAGGTAAGAAATTTCAATCACCAAAGCCTCTGTTAGTTTCAGTTAGATCTGGAGCTCCTGTTTCTATGCCTGGAATGATGGATACTATTTTTAAATTTAGGTTTTCAATGACTATGTAGCAGAAAAAAATGCTAGAAATAACTAAGGATGAAAAAAATTTGTATATACTTCTTATCTAAGATTTGTACAAATGTTTTCTGAAATTGCAAAAAGGAATAGACAGAAGAAAAATTCGTACACTTAAAAAGCAACCAATTACAAAGCTCAAATACTAGAAAGTAAAAAAATATATAGAGATGAATGTGGGGAAATATTCCCTGAAAAATTATAGAGACCAAATACTTATTGCTGTAAAAATCAATTTTTCGATTCTTGGAATAATGATAGAGCAATATTATATAGAAAAATTGCATAATATTGACAATAATATGGGAACTGCTGTTGTAATTCAAGAAATGGTTTTTCGGTAACTTTAATGAAAAAAATCAGGAACAGGAGTTCTATTTACAAGAAATCCTTCTACTGGAGAAGATAAAATATTTGGTGAAGTTCTTTTAAATGCACAAGGAGAAGATATAGTTGCAGGATAAGAACACCAGATAATATAGAACTTTTACAAAAATTCTATGCCTGATATTTACAATCAATTAGTAGAAACTGCTAAAAAAAGCTAGAAAAAAACACAATAGAGATATGCAAGATATAGAATTTACAATAGAAAAATTCAAAAATTATTTATCTTACAAACAAGAAATGGAAAGAGAACTGCTGAAGCTTCTTTAAAAAAATTGCCATGGATTTAGTTAAAGAAGGAATAATTACAAAAAGAAGAAGCAGTGATGAAAGTTGAGCCTGCTTCAATAAATAAGTTATTGAATGGTGACTTTGAAGAAAAAGTACTTAAAAAGAAGCAACTTTATTAACTAAAGGGCTTGCTGCATCATCAGGAGTTGCAGTTGGAAGAATAATGTTTGATGCTAAAAGAGTAAAGATAAGAGAAAAAAACTATACTTGTAAGAGAAGAAACTTCGCCTGAAGATTTACAAGGTATGGCTCTTGCTCAAGGAATAGTTACTTTAAAAAGGTGGAGCAACATCACATGGAGCAGTTGTGGCAAGAGGAATGGGTAAATGTTGTGTTACAGGTTGCTCAGAAATAAAATTGGATGAAATAAATAAGACTATGACAATAGGAGAGCATGTGTTAAAAAGAAGGAGATTTTATCTCTGTAAGTGGACATACAGGTGAAATATTCTTAGGAAAAAAATTCCTTTAAAAGAAAAATAGTTTCTCAGACGAATTAAAAGAATTTGTTTCTTGGGCTTCAGAAGTAAAGAGAATGAATGTAAGAATGAATGCTGACACTGTTGAAGATGTTGAACAAGGAAAGAGTTTTGGTGCAAAAGGAATTGGACTTTGTAGAACAGAACACATGTTCTTTAAAAACGATAAGATTTGGACTATAAGAGAATTTATACTAAGTGATAGAGGAGAAGAAAAAAAGAAAGAGCTCTTAAGAAATTACATAATTTACAAAAAGAAGATTTCTTAAATATTTTTTTGAAGTTTTAGATGGTGATGAAGCTAATATTAGACTTTTAGATCCTCCAGTACATGAATTTCTTCCAAAAACTACAGATGATAAAAAAAGAAAATGGCAGAAATTTTATTGATTTCTCTTGAAGAAATAGAAAAAAAGAATTTATAAATTAAAAGATGAAAAATCCTATGCTTGGTCACAGAGGTTGTAGATTAGGAGTTAGCTATCCTGAACTTTACAGAATACAAGCTAGAGCCATAATTGAAGCTGCCTATGAATGTGAAAAAGAAAGGAATAAAAGTTCATCCCTGAAATAATGATACCTTTTCATTATGGAAGCTAAAGAATTAGCTTTCTTAAGAAAAGAAATAGAAGAAGAAATAGAAGATCTATTTAAAGAACTTGGAGCAAGAGTTGAATATAAGTTAGGTACTATGATAGAAATACCTAGAGCTTGTTTACTTGCAGATGAAATAGCTAGAATATGCAGATTTCTTCTCATTTGGAACTAATGATTTAACTCAAATGTCAATGGGACTTTCAAGAGATGACTCTGTAAAAATTCTTAGATGACTATAGAGAAAAAAAGGTATTTGGGAAGGAGAACCTTTCTATTCAATAGATAGAAAAAGCTGTTAGCCAATTAGTTGAACTTGGAGTTAAAAAAATGGTAAATCAAGAAAAAAACTAATTTAAAGATAGGAGTTTGTGGTGAACATGGAGGAGATCCAAAGAGTATAGAATTCTTTGAAGAACAAAAATCTTGACTATATCAGTTGTTCTCCATTTAGAGTACCTACTGCAATACTTGCAGCAGCACAAGCATATTTAAAAATTAAAAAAATAAGAAAACTAAAAAAATAGTTCGTTACTAGGCAAATAATATATCAGCTACTTGCCAGCCATTAGTGTTTCAGGAGCTCCGAAATGCTCCTTCAACAATAATGGACGTCGCAGTAGCTTACTGAAAAATAAATATTTGTAACTCACTTATTTTTTTTATAATTTTAGAAATCTAAGAGAAAAGGAATGGGGAATAATATGAATACAGAGATTAAGTACTTAGAGCTATTATCTAAGACATTTAAAAAAATATAGCAGAGACATCGACGGAAATAATAAACTTGCAAGCTATAATGAATCTTCCTAAGGGAACTGAGCACTTCATGACAGATATTCATGGGGAATATGAGGCATTCAACCATGTTTTTAAGAAATGGTTCAGGGACTATTAGAAATAAAATTGAAGAAGTTTACAAAGATAAACTTACAGAAAGTGAAAAAGAAAAGAACTAGCTGCAATAATATATTATCCTAAAGGAAAAAAATTGAAATTATGCAAAAATACAGCAAATTTTAATGTAGATAGATGGATGATAAATATTATCTATAGATTGATAGAAGTATGTAAAAATAGTTTGTTCTAAATACACAAGATCAAAAGTTAGAAAGGCTATGCCTAAAGACTTCCAATATATTTTGCAAGAATTACTTTATGAAAAAGAAAGAATTAGCAAATAAAAGGGAGTATTTTTGACAGTATAGTCGATACTATCATATCAATAGATAGAGGAAAAAGAGTTTATAATAGCTATTTCTAATTTAATTCAAAAAAATTAAATATAGACCATTTACACATAGTTGGTGATATATATGATAGAGGTCCATTTCCACATTTAATTATGGATACTCTAGCTGAATATAATAATTTGGATATACAATGGGGAAATCATGATATCCTTTGGATAGGAGCTGCTTTTGGGAAATAAGGCTTGTATTGCGAATGTTATTAGAATTTGTTGTAGATATAATAATAATGATATTTTAGAAGAAGCCTATGGAATAAACCTATTACCTTTTGCAACTTTTGCTATGAAATATTATGGCAATGACCCATGTAAGAGATTCAGACCAAAAGAAGGAGTAGATAGTGATTTAATTGCACAGATGCATAAAGCTATGAGTATAATTCAATTTAAAGTTGAAGGACTTTACTCAGAAAGAAATCCTGAACTTGAAATGTCATCTAGAGAATCTTTGAAATTTATCAATTATGAAAAGGGAACTATCACTTTAGATGGGATTGAATATCCTTTAAATGACACAAATTTCCCTACAGTAAATCCTGAAAATCCATTGGAACTTTTAGATGAAGAAGCTGAGCTTTTAGATAAATTGCAAGCCTTATTCTTAGGAAGTGAAAAGTTACAAAAACATATGCAACTATTATTTTCTAAAGGAGGAATGTATTTAAAATACAACTCAAACTTGCTTTTCCATGCTTGCATTCCTATGGAGCCAAATGGAGAATTCAGTGAAATGTATGTTGTAGATGGTTATTACAAAGGTAAGGCATTGCTTGATAAGATAGATAATGTAGTAAGACAAGCTTATTATGATAGAAAAAAATGTTGAGGTAAAATAAAAAAACATAGAGACTTAATTTGGTATCTATGGGCAGGAAGATTATCTCCACTTTTTTTGGAAAAAGATGTTATGAAAACATTTGAAAGATATTTTATAGATGATAAGTCAACTCATAAAGAAATAAAAAAATCCTTATCATAAGTTAATTAATGATGAAAAAGATTTGTGACAAGATTTTTTTGAAGAATTTGGTTTAAATCCAAGAACTTCTCATATTATAAATGGGCATATTCCTGTTAAGGTAAAAGAGGGAGAATCTCCAATTAAAGCAAATGGAAAAACTTTTAATAATAGATGGAGGTTTCTCAAGAGCATATCAATCTACAACAGGTATAGCAGGTTATACTTTGACATATAACTCTTATGGTATAAAAACTTGCCTCGCATTTAAAAATTCATATCTAAAGAAGCAGCAATTAAAGATGGAACAGATATGGTTTCTTCGCATATAATTGTTGAAACAAAGAGTAAGAGAATGAAGGTAAAAGATACTGATATCGGTAAAAGTATACAAAGTCAAATAAATGACTTAAAAAAATTATTGAAAGCCTATAGAATAGGGCTTATTAAATCAAACTAGTTTCCTTTATTTTTCCTTTTTTTAGAGTCTCAAGTATTTATAAAAAAATACATTGAGACTCTTTTAAATTTCCATTTGTAACTCACTTATTTTTTTTACTTTAGATTGAAAATTTGACTTTGCAACAATCATTTTTTTAAATTTACTTAGAAATTAAAAATTATAGCTGACTTTGGTAGAACACAATAGTGATTTCCTTCATGTTTTATTTCTTCAAAAGAACAAGTTTTAGTGTTTGCAGTATCTGTTAAAAATGTACCAAGATTTATTTTTCAAGTTTTGGCAATTCAAAAACATAGTTGTTCACTATATGAGTTAAGAGCTATAAAAAAATCTGTATTAGTTTCTATATCTTTCAATTGAAAAAGCTATAGAAAGAGAATGAAAAAGTTAAATCAGGTTTGAATAGTTCTATTCCATGTAAAGTTATCTCTTCTTCTGTCAAAGGACTTTCTTTTTCTAAAAAAATAGAGTATTTTTTTCTTAGATTTATCATATTTTTTTGTGAAAAAGAAAAACATCTTCAAATTCTTTTTTTCTATTCCAGTCAACCCAAGTAGTAACATTATCTTGACAGTAAGCATTGTTATTACCTAATTGAGTTCTTCCCATTTCATCTCCCATTAGTAACATAGGAATACCCTGTGAGATATATAGAATAAGAAGCATATTTTTTTATTTGTTGTTTTCTTAAAGCTATAATTTTTGGGTTTTCAGTTAATCCTTCTTCTCCATGATTATATGAATGATTATTATTTTCACCATCTTGGTTATTTTTCTCCATTAAGAAGATTATGTTTTATATTATAACTAACTAAATCCCACATAGTGAAACCATCATGGCAACAGATAAAGTTAATACTAGCTTGATAACCACTTTTATTTGAATGAAAAAAATATCTACGCTTCCAAAAATCTTTTTGATAAGTTCAGGAACTTGTCCAAAATCTCCTCTTATAAAAACATCTAACTGTATCTCTATATGCACCATTCCATTCTGACCAACCACTAGGCATAGCACCAACAAAATATCCACCCAAATCCCAACTTTCAGCTATAAGTTTTGCATGGGAAAGAATAGGGTGTTCAACTAATTCGTAAAGTAGAGAATATCTAGTCCATTGACTGTCAGCATCTCTTCCTAAGATAGGGTGCTAAATCAAAACGGAAACCATCAACTCCAACTTCTAAATACCAATATAATAGAGATTGAATTATCATATCTTTAACAACTTTATGGTTACAATTTAGAGTGTTGCCACAACCAGAGTAATTGAGTGAAATTTCCTTCTCTGTCTTTGGTATAGAAAAACATCTTCAGCCATAATTTTAAAGTTGTATTCTTCTCCACCTATCCCACCTTCAGCTGTGTGATTGTACACAACATCTAAAAATAACTTCCATACCATTTTTGATGAAGTTTCGAAACAAGCTCTTTAAATTCTTTAATTTCATCAAAAAGAATTTATATCAGTTGATGAAGAATATTTTTTTAGTTAAAGCAAAAAAAGTTGATAGGATTATATCCCCAAACATTTTTTTAAAAAGTCCAACTTCTCTGTTTAAGTTACCAGTACGATCATCCCACTCAAAAAAACAGGTAAAAAAATTCTACAACATTGATACCTAATTCTTTTTAAGTAATCGATTTTTTTTCTTCAAAAAGCAGAGTAAGTTCCTTTTAGTAGTTGTTTGTGAGTTAGTAGATTTTGTAAATAGCCCAATATGGCTTTCGTAGATTAGCATATCTTTTTTTGGGGATAAGTATATGCTTTGTCTCTGTTCCCACTCTTTTTAACAACAATAGATTTTTTTATTTTTTTAACATTTTCATTTCCTGTGTAAGCAAGAGCGTAAGGGTCTAAGACAGAAAAATCCATTTATCTCCCAAGTGTATAGAGTCCCTCTTGAATATTCTCTAAAGATATACTCCAAATATCTCCTAATTTATGTTCAACAGGGCTCAGTTTGTATTGCATATATGGAATAACATCTTCAGAAGAATGAAATATATTTAAAATAAGACTGCTAATATTTTTAGCATAAATAGCAAAAAAGTACAAGCGTTTTTTTGTCCAAAAAAAGCTCCTAAATTTACATATTGATTATAATTGTAATACATATCATTTCCTTTTCTAAAAAATGGCTTTTTTTCTTATTGTATCACATTATCGAAATTTTTTTGTTAAAAAAATTTTTACACAAACTAAATGAAATAAAAAAATATTCTATAATAGTGAAAAAGATGATATAATGATAAAGATTATTATATTAATAAAAAGTGAGGTACAAAAAAATGGTAAAGAAAAAAATATATTGCTCCTAATCTTATTACAGCAGGAAATATGTTTTTAGGTTATCTAAGTATAACTGAATCAATAAAAAGGTAACTACACTATGGCAATATTATTTATTTTACTTGCTATGGTTTGTGATGGTTTAGATGGAAAGACAGCAAGAAAATTAGATGCTTTTAGTGAATTTGGTAAGGAGTTTGATTCATTCTGTGATGCAGTTTCATTTGGGCTAGCTCCATCTATGTTAATTTATTCAATCTTAGTAACAAGAGTTCCAGGAAGTCCTTTTTGTAGTTCCTGTTTCTTTTCTATATGCACTTTGTGGAGTAATGAGACTAGTAAAATTTAACATCATAAATGTGGCATCAAGTGAAAAAGGAGACTTCAGTGGTATGCCTATTCCTAATGCTAGCAGCAATGGTTGTTTCATATATTATGTTCTGTGAAGTAATATACAAAAACATTTGGAGTTCAATTATTCCATATAAATATCTTCATCGCTATATCAGTTATATCAGCAAGTTTAATGGTTAGTACTATACCTTTTAGAACACCTGATAAAACTTTTGCATTTATTCCTAAAAAAATAGCAGTAGTTCTTATTTTAACACTTTTTAGCTTCTATGTATTGGACTTTAGACTACAGTGTATTTATTATTTCTTATACTTATGTAATACTAAATTTACTAGCATATTTCTATAAGAGATTTGGTAATGCTGGAGACAATGATACATCTGTTGAAGAATATGTCGAAGTAGAAGAAGATACCAACGAAAGAGAGGGATAATTTGTTTTCTCAAAAATGATAATATAAATATTCTAGTTGTGAGATTTAAAAAGAATTGGAGATGCTATTTTTAAGTTTGCCACTATGTCATTCTTTAAAAATCAACTTTTCCAAATGCAAAATTAGACTTTGTACTTTATGAAGAAGCAAGTCCACTTTTTTTGAAGATCACCCTTATATAGATAATGTTATTACTATAAGTAAAAAGGAACAAAAAAATCCTTTTCAGTTATAAAAAAAGGGTTTATAAAAATAACAAGAAAAAAATATGACATTATTATAGATATTATGTCTACTCCAAAAAAAGTGAGTTATTCTGTATGTTTTCAAGAAAAAAACTCCTTTTAGAATAGGTAGATATAAAAAAAGAAAAGAGGAATTTTTTTACAATCATAAGATGAAAGAAAAAAAGATTCTCTAAATAAAGTGGATAAATTTTTTTAAATCAACTTCTTCCACCTTTAGAAGAAGCAGGTTTTGATGTGAAAAAGAGATTATGACTTCAAATTTTTTTGCAAAACCAGAGGAAAAAGAAAAAAATATAGAAAAAAATGATAGAAGCGGGAGTAGATTTTTCAAAACCTATTGTTGCCTTCTCAATATATTCTAGAGTAATGAGTAAAATTTATCCTATTGAAAAAAATGAAAAATTCTTGTGCAACATCTCATTGATAAATATTCAGCACAAATAATATTTTTTTCTATTCAGCTGATCAAAAAGCTGAAATACAAAAAAATACATAAAGAACTAGGAGATAATAAAAAAATATTCTCTTCTATAGAAACTCCTACAATAAAGGATTTAGTACCATTTTTTTGAAAAATTGTGATTACTATATAGGAAATGAAGGTGGAGCAAGACACTTAGCTCAAGGAGTTGGAATACCATCATTTGCTATATTTAATCCTTCAGCAGAATTAAAAAGAATGGCTACCATTTCCTAGTGATAAGAATATGGGAATTTCACCTATTGATATGCTAGAAAAAAAGGTATTTCAAGAGAAGAGTACGATAAGCTATCTTTTGAAGAAAAAGTTTTCTTTAATAGATGTTGAAACTCTTATAGAAATGTCAGATAAATTGATTGAAAAAAATAAAAAGGAAGTAAAAAAATGAATACCAGAATTATATCTTATGTTATATCAAATTTATTTAAATTAATGATGTTCTTACTTTTTATTTCCACTTGCTGTAAGTGTCTATTATCAAGAAGGTTTAAAAACTTTCAATGGCTTATATAATTCCTATAATTATTTTAGGGATTTCAAGCTATTTTTCTATCAAATAAAGCACCAGAAAAATCAATCTTTCTTTTTCTAAGGAAGGTTTGGTTATAGTTGCTTTATCTTGGTTGTTGATTTCGTTTTTTTGGAGCCTTACCCTTTGTAATAAGTGGCGATATTCCAAATATGATAGATGCTTTTTTTGAAAGTGTAAGTGGATTTACAACAACAGGAGCTACAATATTACCCGAAGTTGAAAGTCTAAATAAGTCCATTATATTTTGGAGAAGTTTTACCCATCTTGTTGGAGGTATGGGAGTCTTAGTATTAGTTTTTAGCTATATTGCCTAAGGGAAATAACCAAGCTCTACATATCATGAGAGCAGAAGTTCCAGGTCCAACTGTTGGAAAAACTTGTTGCAAAAAAATGAGTTATAATTCAAGAATACTTTATATAATCTACATTGCTATGACTATAATTATGATAATTTTATTGTTAGCTGGAGGTATGTCTTTCTATGATGCCTGTATACATGCCTTTGGAACAGCAGGAACAGGTGGATTTAGTTCTAAAAAAATACAAGTATAGGTTATTATAACAGTGCCTATATAGACTATGTTATTTCAGTAGGAATGTTAGTTTTTCGGACTTAACTTCAACTTATTTTATCTTTTACTTTTAGGAAATATTAAACAAATTTTTAAAAGTGAGGAAGCCAAATACTATCTTCTTATAATTTTTGGAATAACAGCTCTTATCTGTGTAAATATTTATCCAACTTACACATCTATTTCAAGACTGATAAGAGATGTATTCTTTACAGTAACCTCAGTTATAACCACAACAGGTTATTCAACTGTTGACTTTAACACTTGGCCAACTTTCTCAAAAACTCTCATTTTATTCTTGATGTTTTCTGGAGGTTGTGCAGGATCAACAGCAGGAGGTTTTAAAGTTTCAAGAGTGGTTATACTAGCTAAAAAAAAGTTGTTAGAGAATTCAAAAAAATAGGTCATCCTAATAAGGTTGTAAATATTAATTTTGAAGGAAAAACTTTAGATAAAGAAATGCTAGATGGAATTGACAGTTATTTCATACTTTACTCTTTTACAATTCTTATTTTACTTTTAATTACATCTTTAGAATCAGATACTTTTTTAACAGCTGTAGGTTCAGTTTTTGGAACATTCAATAATATAGGACCGGGTCTTGATGCTACAGGGCCTACATCAAACTTTTTCAATATTCTCACCATTCTTAAAGTTTATTTTATCTTTAGGAATGTTGTTAGGACGTTTGGAAATAATACCACTTTTTAATTCTAGTTTCACCTAGAATATATAGAAAAAGAGATTAAAAATAAAAAAATATAGACAGGAGTGATAAAATGGAAAAACAATGGAAAACCAAAAAAATTGTAGGAAGAAACTTTTAGAGCAAATCTTTTATTATATTCTTGTATAATCTTAGGTTGTTATGCTTTTATTTAATGTAAATAAATTCTTTATTAAGGATTTTTGAAAGAGGTTATTCAGCAACAGGAATGGGTTATGTTTTAGCAATAGTTGTAATAAATTTTTTTCTTAATACTTTTTTTGCTTTTTATAATACCTTACTTTTGTAGCAAAAATTATATCCTAAGATTTATTTTTTTATGATGAAGGTTTTACATGTGGTAAAAATGGAGCCTTTATTTATTATGAAAAAAATGGATTATTTTTTTATACCTGGTCTTATAAAAAGGAAAAAAACTTTCTTGGAAATAAGATACACAAATAATGAAGGTGAGTGGAAAGCTATACCAGGACAAGGTTATCCTACTAATGGTTTTGACTTATTCCAACAAGACTTTTGTAAATGTAAATTATCCAAAAAGCTATGAAGTGTCTTGAAAATACTGAAAAAAATTGAATTTTTATTCAATGATCCTAAAAAAAGAAAAATAATAGCCTTTGGTAGAAAAAAATTATATGAAGAAAAAAATTAGAACAAGCTATGAAAAATAAAAAGTTACTAGAGAAAGTATAACTTTTGATAATGAAGTTTACGAATGGGATAAATACAAAAATTTTTTTGTAAATCTAGGAAATATAATAGTTAAAGAGCAAGATGGAACAAATATTTTAAGTTTAGGTCCAACTGCTCTAATACATAGACCAAATTTATTAGAACTTATAGTCTCAACATTAGGGAAAAAAATAAAAAGGAGTTGAAAAATTTTTGTCACAAGTAAGAGGTTTTGAATTTAAAAAAAGAAGAAAACAAATTAAAAAAATGTCATTAGCAATGTTTATAGTGTTTTTTTACTTACAACACTTATTCTATATATATTTGGAATACTTAATTGGAGTTCTATCTATGTTTCATTTATAGCGTTAGGTATTCCAATAGGTTGTGCTACCTTTATAGACAATATGCTAGAAAAAAATCTAAAGAAAAAAACAAACAAATACTGAAGATAGTTGGGCTACTAATCCTGATGAATTAGTAAAAAAACTAAAAAAACAAGATTTAGCAAATTTAAAGGAACAGAAAGTAAAGATATAAGCAAGTTTGCAGTTGCTCTTTTCGATAATGGTTTCTTATGCATCTGTCTATATCTCTGAAGTTTTTTTATTTGGACAAAAAGCTGTTTTTAGAGAATTATCCAGATAATACATTTTCTGATGTTTTTACATATCTTCTAAAAAAATATATTAACAGAAGAATGGTCAAGAAAAATATTTAGTTATGTATTGGATACTCATGACAGGATTTATCGTTTTCATAGCAATAGGATATTTTTTTGGAATAAAAAGAAAAAAATGGCAAAAAAATGCAAAAAGAAAGACGAAGAACAAAAATAATAACATAAGAAAGTCTTAAAAATTTTTCTTGACATTTAAAAAATACAGTATACTTACTAAGTATTAAATTAAAAAAATAATGTAAAAAGTAGAAGCAAGCCTGTTTCTCACCTTATGGACTTTAAGTCTTCATCGGGTTTCAATAGTATATAAATCAATAAATTAATTTTTATATTAATTTTTTATGTTGTATTTAGAACAGGCTTTTGCCTGTTTTATTTTTTTCAATGGAGGTGTAGTGTTATTTCTGATAAGACTAGAATAAACGAAAAAGATTAGAGGGAAGGAATTCAGAATTATTTCTTTTTGACGGGGAACAATTAGGAATTATGAGTGCAGAACAAGCTTTTAAATTTAGCTTCATCACAAGGGTATGATTTAGTAGAGATTGCTCCAGGAGCAAATCCACCAGTTTGTAAAAGTAATGGATTACAGTAAATACAAGTATGAGCAAACTAGAAAACTGAAAGAAGCAAAGAAAAATCAAAAAGCAAGTTGTGGTTAAAGAAATTAAAGTAACAGCAAGAATTGATAGCCATGATTTAGAAACAAAGCTTAATCAAGTTACTAAGTTCTTAGAAAAAGGAAAAATAAAGTAAAGATAACTTTAGTGTTATTTGGTAGAGAAAAAGATGCATGCTAATTTAGGAGTTACGACACTGGATGAAATAGCTGAAAAAAATTTGCCGAAACTGCTGAAGTAGAGAAAAAAATATGCTGATAAACAAAAAAACATTTAATCTTATCACCTAAAAAAAGGCGAAGTAATAATTTTAAATTTACATATTTTTTTAGAAATTAGCAAGATGTATTGATTATAGGATAATAAGGAGGAATAAATATGCCAAAGATGAAAAACTCACAGAGGAGCTAAAAAAAGAATTAAGGTAACTGGAACTGGGAAATTTGTTATTAAACACTCAGGAAAAAAAGCCATATTTTAACTAAGAAAGATAGAAAAAGAAAGAACCACTTAAAGAAAGATGCTGTGGTTACTGAAACTTACAAGAGACATATGCAAGGGCTATTACCTTATGGAGAAGGAAGATAATTAATTAAGCATTTATTCGTTAGGAGGAGTAGAAGATGAGAGTTAAAAACTGGAATTATAAGAAGAAAAAAAGACATAAAAAGAGTATTGAAAAGCTGCTAAAGGATTCAGAGGTGCTTCTGGTGACGCTTTTAAACAAGCTAAACAAGCAACAAGAAAAAGCAATGGCTTATTCTACAAGAGATAGAAAAGTTAATAAGAGAAGAATGAGACAATTATGGATTACAAGAATAAACTCTGCTGCAAGAATGAATGGAGTTTCTTATTCTGTATTAATCAATGGTCTTAAAAAGGCTGGAATTGAATTAGATAGAAAAGTTCTTGCTGATATAGCTTTAAATAATGCTGCTGAATTCACAAAAATTAGTAGAAACTACTAAATCTGCATTATAATTTTTTTCTTGACAAAACTATAACAAATATGATATTATAACTAATGCGTGGAAGGTTATTAAAAAAATAGCCTTCCAGCATTAAGAATATTGGTAAGTTTGGTGAGATGGCAGAGTGGCCTAATGCACTGACCTGCTAAGTCAGAGTACCGTTTCGGTACCGAGGGTTCAAATCCCTCTCTCACCGCCATATTATTAATAGTAGTTAGGTTGATTTACCTAACTTTTTTTATTCTTACATATTTTTCTAATTCAACAAGAGCTTTCATCATAAATTTACTATTAGACATATACTAATTCTTTAAAAAAATTATTTCCTTAATAGTTGCTTCTAAATTATTCATCAGTCCTACCCATTTCATTTGATCATCTATTTTTTTAGTTGCTCTGTTAATCCCCATTCTTTTTTTCATACTTGGGAGCATATTTTTCCCTCATTTGTTCAGCTTCTTCCTGTATTGAAAGTAGATGTGACATCAATTCGCCAGTTGCTATAAAAAAACTAAGTATTTATCTTTATCGTAATCTTGAAGATATTTTTAGTCTTGCCCTTCCTATTGAATTTAATTTACTATTATCTATATCTTCAAATTCTATATCAGGGATTAAAAACTTCTACATTATATTCTTTATCTATTTCTACAAGTCTATAGGCTCCACCCATTTTTCTCAAAAAAATACATTCTTTATTTACAGGGTAATAAAGACCATTTTCAACAATATACTCCTTACCAGCTAATATTTCTTTCTTCATTTTTTTAGACCTCCTTGAATGGCGTTGGTTTTAAAGTGTTTATACAGTGTTTTTTTGACATTAAATTTCTTTCAATTAAGTATAGCTTGCTTAAGATAGTTTTGTCAAAGGTGTTTTTTAACTTTAAACACTTTAAAAAGGTATATGAAAAAAATTTCTTATATTTACCAATGAAAAAAATAATATACAAAAATTAATTGATTTATAAATAAAAATTTCTATATAATAAAATAACAGTAAAAAAATTAGTTAACAATATTATTTTTAGAGTTTAATTTAAAAGTTAACTTTTTTTATTTATAAAATATCTACATTATCATTTTTTTAGGAGGGAATATTATGGGATGGTTAAAAAAATCTTGTAACTTTTTGGGGGCTAGTGGAAGAATTGAAAAAAAGTAGATGAGTATGATGATTACATCTATGAATATAACCAATTATACTCTCAAATGGAGAAAAAAAGGAAGAGCTCAACAAAACTTTAGAAATTTTAGTAGGAAAAAAAGTAGAAGCTATAAAATCTCTAAAAAATAAAAAAATTTCTGAACTTTTAAAAGGAAAGGATAGAGAAGCAATTCTTGAAGAAATAGGTGACAATCAGATAAAAACAAAAATTTTTTTATGATGTTGATGAAACTATTTCAGCTGCAGATATTGCTATGAATACTGGAAAAAGGTCTTTCAGCTGGGATAGGAACAGCTGTTGGAGCATGGGCTTTAGTGTCTACATATGGAGTAGCTTCAACTGGAACTGCTATTGCAACTTTAAGTGGAGCTACAGCTACAAATGCGGCTTTAGCTTGGTTTGGTGGAGGTTCTTTGGCAGCTGGTGGAGGAGGAATGGCAGCTGGAAGTGTTGTTCTTGGAGGAATAGTTGCAATACCAGCTTTAGCTTTAACTGGCTTATTTTTCTCATTTGAAAGCTAACAAAAAAATAAAAAGAAATAGAAGAGAAAAATATGAAGTTAGGGAAGCAAACTCTAAAAATTAAAAAGTAATATTTCTGGAATGGAATTTGCTGATAAGAGAGCTGTAGAAATAATAGATAGTTTAGAAAAAAAGGAAAAGAAGTTTTTTTGAATCAGAATTAAAAAAAGCATATAATAAAATATATCCAATTCCTTTTTCAGCTTTATTTAAGTCAATAAGAAAAACATATTTTTTTAGAAAAAGCATATTTTTTTCTGAAGAAGATGTAGCTGAAATAAAATATATAGGAGAAATAGCAACAAATTTTTGCACAAATTATTGATAGTAAGGTTTTTTTAGGAGGGAAAATGTTAAATAAATTAATTTCATTTGTTAAAAATAAAAGCATTAGATGTAGTTACAAATAGTACAGATCCAACAAGTTTTTTTACTAATTTAGTAGAGGTATATAAAGAAGGAAAAAAAGAACAGAATTAGAGATAGAGCAACTTCGTTTTAAAAAAAGAGGTTTTACTTACAGAAATAGAAAAAAATATGATCTTTACAATAAAAATATTTACTGAAGTTTTTTTGTTGAGAGAAGAATGGCTATTCAGAAATATTTTGAAATTATAGATAGAGGGCTTGCAGAAAATAATAGAGATTTAATTAGTATGGGTTTATCACACTTGAGTCAACTAGTTGCAACTAGTCCATTTTCTGATGTAGCTACTCTTTCAAAAAAATTAGAAAGCAAGGAGATAATAGAAATATAAAAAAATCTTACTCTTTTTTTATTTTAGTTATACATTAATTATAAAAAAATGGAGTGGAAGTAAGGAAATAAAATTTTGAGGAGTTAGATATGAAAAAAAGAATTTTTTTATTTATGTTTTTACTCTTTTTAGTAAATAGTATTTTTTTTCTTATTCTTCTATAAAAGCTGTGAATGAAAAAAAGAATTACAAAAAAAGTATTCAACAAGAATAAAGAAATTATAGTTGTTTATAGGGCTAGCATTAAAGATACTATTCCTAAAAAAATATATTGAAAAATATTATTCCAAAAGGAAAAAAATTTAATATCTCAAATGATAATCATATAAAAAAATACAATCAAATATAAACAAAAAAATAAGTTAGAAGTATTAGCGGAAATATATACTCCAAGTGGAGATATAATAGTAAAAAAACAGAAATTAAATTAAAAAAAGGAAGTTTTGTTTAATGAAATAGAAAAAGTTAGTTCAAGAGATAAAAGATAATGAAGCTAGCAATCAATCAGATATTCTTAATAATAAATTTAGTGAAAAACTTTGAAGAGAATGTAAAATCTTTTATTTCTTATTCATATTATGATGACAGAAGTCTTAGCTCTAAGACAGAATATGACTTTCAAAGAAAAAAATATAACTATGCTTACATACTCTGAAGGAAAAAAATTTTTAAGTGAAAGTATAGCTAAATATAAAGGTTCTATTCAAGATGAAAAATATGGATATAGATTTTTATGAAAAATTTATCTAAAAACTTATACTAAAATGAAAGTAAAAAAAGTTGAAAATGGACAGGAAGTTAGAACTTTTTATCCTAATGGAAAAATTACAATCTGTTGGAATTTATAAGGATAATATTTTAAACGGAGTCTATAAAGAATATGATGACAGTGGTAAAATTAATAAAAAGAAGTTAAAAAAATAATGGTTTTATAGAAGAATAAAAAGGAGAAAAAAATGTTTGTAAGAACAAGAAGATTAAGAAGAAATGCACTAACAAGAGAAATGGTGAAGAATATAAGTATAGAAACTAGTTCACTTATCTATCCTTTGTTTATCTGTGAAGGGAAAAATATAAAGAGTGAAATAGAGTCTATGCCTGAACAATTCAGATATTCTTTAGATAGATTAAATGAAGAATTAGATGAATTATTGAAGTTGGGAATTAATAATATTTTACTTTTTTTGGAATACCAGCTCATAAAGATGAAGTTGGAAGTCAAGCCTATGATAAAGAAGGTATAGTTCAAAAAAAGCTATAAGACATATTAGAAAAAAATTATTCAGACAAATTTTTAATTATAACAGATGTGTGTATGTGTGAATATACTTCTCATGGACATTGTGGAATATTACATCATCATGATGTAGATAATGATGAAACTTTAAAATATATAGCTAAGATAGCTCTTTCTCATGCAGAAGCTGGTGCAGATATAATAGCACCTTCAGATATGATGGACGGAAGAATAGCCAAAATTAGAGAAATTTTAGATGAAAATAACTTTAAAGACATACCTATAATGGCTTATAGTGTTAAGTATTCTTCAGCATACTATGGTCCTTTTTAGAGATGCTGCTGATTCAGCACCAAGCTTTGGAGATAGAAAAAAACTTATCAAATGGATTTTAGAAGTACTAATAATTTCTATGCAGAAGTGGAAGCAGACTCACAAGAAGGAGCAGATTTTATAATGGTGAAGCCAGCTATGGCATATCTAGATGTTATAAAAGCTGTATCAGAAGTAACTCATTTACCTATAGTTGCCTATAATGTAAGTGGAGAATATTCTATGGTTAAGGCAGCTAGCTAAAAAAATAATTGGATAGATGAAAAGAAAATTGTTATGGAAAAATATTTTTTTGCAATAAAAAAGAGCAGGAGCTGACATAATAATAACTTACCATGCAAAAGATATTGCTAAGTGGTTGATTACTAAATAAAAAAATTATGTATATTTTTTTTGTAAATATATGCTATAATAGTATTATATAAAAAGGGTAACAAAATAAAAAGTACTAAAAAAATGTTAAAGGAAGTGGTAGTATGAAATTATCAATTCACGGAAGAAAAAAATTACTTTGACTGATGCAATCAAAAAAATATGCTGAAGAAAAGATCTCAAGAGTAGAAAAAAATTTAATGATTCTATATTAAAGATCGATGCAACCTTAGCTGCTTCTAAATTGAAAAACAGGAAATGCTCATGTAACTGAAATTCTAGCTTATTTAAGTGGAAGTACTTTAAAAAGCTACTGCAACAGAAACTGATTTATATGCTTCAATAGATAAAGCTGTAGATATTATGGAAAAATCAATTGAAAAAAACATAAGGAAAAAAACGTAGTAGAGCTAAAGTTCAAGATGACACTAGAAAGAAATCGTATAGTTTTGATTACATAGTAGAACCTGAAGAAAAAAATTTCTGATGAAAAAGAAACTTGTAAGAGTATATCTACCTCTAAAAACCTATGGAAATATCTGAAAGCAATTTTACAACTTGAGTATTTAAATAGAGTTTTCTTTTGCTTTTACTAATTCAGAAACAGGGAAAAATGGCTGTAGTTTATAAAAAGAAAAAGATGGAGACTATGGAGTTATAGAAGAATAGTTTTTAAATAATTAGGAATATCAAGAGAATTATTTTAAGTTGAAACTTAAAAATAGTTCTCTTTTTTTCATTAAGATAATGTGAATTTAAAAAAGGTTTAAATAAAAATAGTATACAAGATTCTACAGTAATTCTTTAGTTGTAATAAAAGTAGATATAATAAAAAAACATTTTATTTGCATTTTGTAAAAAAACAATATATAATATAAATAATTACAACAATTATATTTTATATTATATAGATTGTTGTAAAAAAATAATTACATATTGGAGGTACAATAATGGGATTAATAAATTATATTCATGAAAAAAACGTCTTGAAAAAGAAAGAGCTAAAAAGAAATGAAAAAGATAGTTGGAACATTGAAAGTTCTTGCTGGTGTAGGAGCAGGAGTTACATTAGGTGTTTTTATTTGCTCCAAAAATCTGGAAAAGAAACTAGAAAAAAATATCTCAGATGCCACTAAAAAAAGGACTTAATTATGTAGGTGAAAATCTTGCTAATGCTAAAAAAATTATATTGAAGAGAAAAACTTCTGATATAAGAGAAGCTCTTGCTGAAAAAAATATGATGAGCTTACAGATGAAACTATTTCAGAAAAAGGTTGAAGAAATTGAGGAAGAAATAGAAGAAGAGATTGAAGAAGTAGCTAAAAAAAGTTGAAGAGAAAAGCTAAAAGAAGTAAAAAGAAAAAGGCAAAAAAAGTAGTTAGAAACTAGGAGGAAATATGGTAACAATAAATTTAGATATGATTTTAAAAAGTTCTTCTAGGTATTTCACTTGCAGTATTGCTTATATTACTTTTTTTATAATATTAATAAAGATAATTTCTATTGTCTCAAAAAAATAAATTCTCTATTAGAAAAGAATAAAGAGCAAATAGAAAATAGTATTAGTCAAATTCCTAATTTGGTGAAAAAAATAGTGAAAGAATATTAGAAAAATACTAATGATAATTTAGAAAAAGTAAATATACTAGTAGAAGATGTTACTGATATATTAAAAAGCTTCTAAAAAGAAATATTGTCAATACTTCTAGTAGTGTGTCAACTACTTTTAGAAAAATATTAAAAAAATGTTTCTAGCAATGTTGCAGAATCTAGTAGATATATTGCTAATAATTTTGCTGGAAAAAAACTAGTGGAAGTAGCAATAGTGGTGGAATCATGGCTACAATCGATACTATTTTTAGATTGTTGGGATATATTTAAAAACATTGCTTAAAAAAAGAAAAAAATAGTTAGGAGAAAAATATGGGAATAATAGCTTGGCTAATACTTGGAGCTTTTTTTCAGGGTGGATAGCTAGTATAATAATGGGTAAAAAAATGCATCAATGGGTGCAATAGCTAATATAGTAACAGGAATTATTGGTGCTTTTATTGGAGGAGTTGTTTTCAACTTTTTTTGGTGCTCAGAAAGTAACAGGATTAAACCTTCATAGTGTTTTAGTATCTGTAGTAGGGGCTTGTATTTTTACTTTGGATATTAAATAAAAATTAGCAAAAAAATAAAAAAATATTAATTAAAATAGAAAAATAGGCACATGGTGCCTATTTTTTTCGTTTTAATAGGATATTATTCTCATAAAAAAATCAGAGTAAAAAAATATTAAAAAAATTTCTATTGACAAAAAGCGACTCAATGTTATAAAAATTTTTCTGAACTTAAAAATAAAAAGATGATGGGAGGAATGATAGGTGAAAAAGGAAAAAAATTGGGAATTTCCGACAGCATACACAGTATTATTTTTTTAATTTTAATTTTGGTGACAGTGCTAACGCACATTATACCAGCAGGAAAAATATGATAGGCTCTCTTATCAAGAGAATACAAATGAGTTTGTTATAGAGAGTTATGGAAAAGATGATGAAAAAAATTAGCAGCGACTCAAGAAACTTTGGATAAGCTAAATATAAATATAGATGTAGAGAAATTTACAAATGGGACTATAAAAAAACCTATGGCAATTCCAAATACTTATACTAAAGTAAGTGGACAAGCTCAAGGTGTAGATGATTTAATTTTTAGCACCAATTTCTGGATTAGCTGATTCTATAGATATTATAATTTTTTTGTTTTAATATTAAGTGGTATAGTGGGAATAGTGAATAAGACAGGAACTTTTTCTCTTGCTATGAAGGCTATATCTCAAAAAAACTAAGGGAAAAAGAATTTTTTTACTTGTTATGATAAGTTTTTCTTTTTCTTTGCAGCAGGGAGGAACAATTTTTGGAGCTTGGGAAGAAACAATACCTTTCTATTCTATACTTATACCTTTATTTTTTTAGTAAATGGTTTTGATCCTTTAGTTCCAATGGCAACTATATTTTTTTAGCTTCTGCTATAGGTTGTATGTTTTCTACAGTAAATCCTTTTTCTACTATAATTGCATCAAATGCAGCTGGAATTTCTTTTAATGAAGGTTTAAAATTTAGATTTGGAGCTCTTGTAGTATTTTTCACTAATAACTTTAACATATCTTTATAGATATATTAAGAAAGTTAAAGAAAAATCCAGAAAAAAATCTATTGTTATTGAAGAAAAAAAGATGAAATTAATGAAAGATATTTAAAAAGATTATCAAGAAGAAACAGGTGTAAAATTTAATTGGAGTAAAAAAATTAATATTATTCTTATTTGTAGTTCAATTTGCTATTATGATATGGGGAGTAGCTTCGCAAGGTTGGTGGTTCCAAGAGGCAGCCGCTCTATTCTTCCTTGTATCAATAATAATTATGCTTGTATCAGGTCTTAGTGAAAAAGAAGCTGTTAATGCTTTTATTGCTGGAGCTTCTGAAGTTGTTGGAGTAGCTTTTAATCATAGGATTAGCTAGAGCAATCAATATTGTTATGGAAAATGGGATGATTTCAGATACTTTACTTTTTTTATTCTTCAAATCTAGTTTCAGAAATGGGTAAAGGATTATTTGCAGTAGTATTATTGTTTATATTTGTATTCTTAGGAATTTTTATTCCATCAACATCAGGATTAGCAGTATTATCTATGCCAATACTTGCACCTCTTGCTGATACTTTAGGACTATCAAGAGCTATTGTTGTTGATGCTTTTTCTTGGGGACAAGGATTAATTCTATTTATTGCTCCAACAGGATTAATATTTGTTGTTTTACAAATAGTAGGAATACCTTATAATAAATGGTTAAAATTTGTAATGCCACTTCTAATAGTTATTACAATACTGACAACTATTATGATATACATTTTATCAGTATTCTTTAGATAAAAATAAAAAAGTAAAAAAATAATTCATTACTGAGTAGATTTCTTAACGATAAAAAAATCAAGAATTCGCTGTAATTTTCGAAACTTGCCAACAAGTTGGCTTCGGACACTCTGACAATTACTCGGCTCATTCTATTTGATTTTTTTTATCTAAAAATCTACATTCGTAATTTCATTTATTTTTTTACTTTTTTTATTTTGTAATATTTTTACTTTTTTTAAATTATTTCTGTAAAAAGTGTATTGTTCATTTTTTTCTTATCAAAAAGAATAGATGTAAGTTTTTTTCTGCTTTCCACTTCAACTTCTTGAGTAGAAGGAGCATATTGAGTAGTAACTGTTTTTAGAGAAAAAAACCTGGTCTAGTTTTTTTCAAAAAGATGAAGTTATTCTGTGATTTCCGGGTGTAAGGTAGAATCCTTGTTTAAAAACCTTCTGCAAATGAAGTCATTGGATAATTATCATCAATAGCAATAAGTCTTATGCTACTTGGAGTAAATATTGAACCAAGTAAACTTGAAGTTTTTTTCCAATATATACTTTGGCAGCCTTAGGATTTTTTTCTAACCATTCAAGCAACTCTTTTTTTTCTTCTGTTTGCATACATATACATAAAAAAATTTGATATCCAACTCCAAAAAAATAATAAATATAGCAACATAAATATATATATTTCTCATAATTTTCTCTCCTTTAATTTTTTTATTACTTATCTTTTTTTAATGTGTTTAGTTTATTAACTTGTTCACCAGTTAATTTTAAATCAGCTAATAGACATTTAAACTGTCCAATACCAATTAATTCACAATCAATAATAGTTTCATTAGCATTTTTCATCAATAGCATAGAGAGTACATTCTGTATCTCCTCTTGAAGAAACAGTTCTCGCACGAAAATAATATTTACTGAATTCATATACATCTTCTTTTTTTCCATTTTTAACAATAAGTTCTTTATCAGTCACAATAATTGTGATAAAATTTCCCCAGATTACTAACCATATGTAAAATAAAAAAATAAGACTAGCTATGATAATTGAAATTGTTTGACTTAACCAGATTTGTGCTATGAAGAAAAATAACAAGTGAAAGAACTGCAGCACATAAGAAATTAAAAAAATTATTCTATATATTCTACTTTTTATAGACTTTTTTTCCATTTATTTTCACCTCCCTCTTAGTAGTAAAAAAATATGATAAAGTATAACATAATAATTAAAATTGTCAACAAAAATCAAAGTATTATAAATAAAATATATTTGATATATATATATATATTGATATTATATATAGATAATAAAATTGTATTTATTATTAAAAAAATAAAAACTAAGTAATGCAAACATTTTATTTAATGTTTGCATCTTTAGTATCAATAATTATAGTGACAGGTCCATCATTTAAAAAGTTCAACCTTCATATCAGCACCAAATTCACCTTCTTGAGTTTCTATACCAAAAACTTTTAAATTCTTCAATAAATTTTTAAGTATAAATCTTTAGCATAATCAGGCTTAGCTGCATCAATAAAAAGAAGGTCTATTTCCTTTTATAGAATTTCCATAGAGAGTAAATTGAGAAATTATTAAAACTTTTCCTTTTTATATCTTCTAAAGAAAGATTCATTCTTTCTTCTTCATCTTCAAAAAAATTCTTAAATTTTTTTAGTTTTGTTAGCAAGCCATTTGACTTCTTTAATAGTATCCTCATGAGTAATACCCAAAAGAACTAAAAGTCCTTTATCAATTTCTCCTATAGTCTTTCCATCAACGTTTACCTTTGCATACTTAACTCTTTGTATAACTGTTCTCATAAAAAAATCACCTCGTTTATTTTTTTAGATATATAAAGTTCATATATAATGTTTAATTAATACTTTGTAAAAAAACAAAAAGTATGATATAATTAATCAAATAATTTTTTTAAGGTAGGTTAATAAAATGAATAATGATATTATTTTTAACAGAATTTGCAAGAGTTATCAACTCAGATAGATATCAATATACAGAAAGTGATATTTTTTTCTTATGGAAAACATGCAAAAATAAGATTGCAGTTTTTTTGATATGTTTTTTTAGAAAAAAACAGAAGATGGAGGATTTGCTGTTGTATCAGGAATACAAGAGGTTATCCATCTAATAGAAGTTTTAAATACTACTTCTGAAGAAGAAAAAAAGAAAAATATTTTTTTCTAAAGTTTTTAGAAGAAGAACATCTAGTAGATTTCTTATCTAAGATGAAATTTACAGGAGATTTATATGCAATACAAGATGGAGAAATAGTTTATCCTAATGAGCCAATAATAACTATAAAGGCTCCATTGATACAAGCTAAAAATTTTTAGAAACTCCTATATTAAATATAATGAATATGAATTTAGGAATTGCAACTAAAGCTTCAATGGTAACAAGAGCAGCAGATCCTGTAAAAGTTCTTGCTTTTGGAAGTAGAAGAGCACATGGTTTTGATAGTGCTGTTCAAGGAAATAAGGCAGCTGTTATTGGTGGATGTTTTGGACATTCAAACTTAATTACAGAATATAAATATGGTATCCCTTCTAATGGAACTATGTCTCACTCATATATTCAAGCTTTTTGGAGTTGGAGCTGAAGCAGAAAAAAAGAAGCTTTTGTTACTTTTTATTAAACATAGAAGACAAAGAAAAAGAAATTCTTTAATACTTTTAATTGATACTTATGACACTATCCATATAGGAATTGAAAATGCTATAAAGGCTTTTAAAGAATGCGGAATAGATGATAATTATGAAGGAATCTATGGAGTAAGATTAGATTCAGGAGACTTGGCATATCAATCTAAAAAAATGCCGTAAGAGATTTGATGAAGAAGGATTTACTAAGGCAAAAAAATTACTTTGACAAATTCTTTAGATGAACAGTTGATAAGATCACTTCGTGAACAAGGAGCTTGTGTAGATATGTATGGTGTTGGAGATGCCATAGCAGTAAGTAAATCATATCCTTGTTTTGGTGGAGTATATAAAATAGTTGAATTAGATGAAGAACCATTAATAAAAAAATTTCAGGAGATGTTATAAAAAAATATCAAACCCTGGATTTAAAGAAGTATATAGAATATTTGATAAAGATGGTTATGCATATGCAGATTTAATAAGTTTAGTTAAAAAAATGATAAAGATAAAGAAAAAAATTATTAAATAATGAAGACTTCACAATAAGAGATGAAAAAAATATGATTTCAAATCAAGTCTTATTGAAAAAGATAAATATACATACACAAAATTAACTAAACAATATATAAAAAGATGGTGTGATTGATAGAGATTTATATGATGAATTATTTGATATTATGAAATCTCAAAAAAACACTATTTTGATTCTTTAGCAAAAGTTTCAGTTGAAAGAAAGAGACTTGAAAACCCACATAGCTATAAGGTGGACTTATCGTCTGACTTAATAGAATTAAAAATATGGTTTAATTAATAAGATAAAAAAATGTCTAAGAAAAAAATATTAATTTTTTTACTTATACTATTTTTTTCATAATAATGTATAGTAAGGAAAGTACGATGAAATTTGAACAAATAAAATATATAGAAAGAAAGACAGGAGAAATAAAAAAACAGAAAAGGTTATGGGAGAAGGGAGCATTAAAGTTCCTTTACTACAATCCTTTTTGGGAAATTAGCTTTAAATGCTGTTGTAAAAAAAGAAAAATTTATTTCTGATTGGTATGGAAACAAGATGTCTAAACCTGAGTCTAAAGAAAAGATAAAAAGGCTTTGTAGAAGAAATGGGTATAGATATGAGCGAATACAAGAGATCTATAGATGAGTACACAAGTTTTAATGATTTCTTCTATCGTGAATTAAAAAGAAGGAGCTAGAGATATTGACTATGATGAAAAGGCAATAGTTTCTCCAGCGGATGGGAAGATTTTAGCCTATCAAAAATATAAAAAGAAGTCGATAAATTCTTTGTCAAAGGCTCTGAATTTACTTTTAGAAGAGTTTTTTTAATGATAAAAGATCTAGCAAAAGAAATATGAAGATGGAACTTTTGTAATAATCAGACTGGCACCAGCTGATTATCATAGATTTCATTTTTCCAACAGATGGAGAAATTTCAGAAGTTAAAAAAAGATTTCAGGAGATTACTACTCTGTATCAACCCATGCAATAAAGACTAATTTTAGAATATTCTGTGAAAACAAAAGAGAATATGCAATACTTAAAACTAAAAAAACTTTGGAGATATTGCAATGTTTGATGTCGGAGCAACTATGGTTGGTGGAATAGTTCAAACATATAAGGCAAATAGCTTTAGTAAAAAAAGCTGATGAAAAAGGATATTTTTCTTTTTGGTGGTTCAACTTGTATCCTAGTTTTTTTGAAAAAAGGTAAGGTTGAGATAGATAAAGATATATTAGAAAAATACTCAGAATAAGATAGAAACAAGAATTTATATGGGAGAAAAAAATTTGGAAATGAAAAAAACTAAATACTTTAAAAATAGGAGATTTAGTTATTTATGGCTCTTGATAATATTCTTTTCAATACTTACATTAAAAAAATAGGTAGTTTTAAAGATGTTAAAGGAGCAAAAAGCTGAAATATGGGTAGATGGAGAATTAAAATACGTCTATCCTTTACAAGAAGAAGAAAAAGAATATTTTTTTGTTGATACTAATTTAGGTGGCTGTAATGTACAGTTTAAAGATAATATGGTAAGGGTTACAACTTCTAATTCTCCACTTAAAAATAGCAGTTAAACAAGGGATTTATTAAGTCACCAGGAGAAGTTATAATAGGTATACCAGATAGATTGGTGGTTAAGGTAGTAGGTGATTCTGAAGATGATTCAGAATTAGATTTTTGTAGCAAGATAAATTAAGAGGTTAAAAAAATTAAATGAATTTAAAAAAATATAATGAAAATTACAGGAATAATTTTAATTTTTGTGATATTACAGTCATATTTTTACAAATCCAGAAAGTTTCTCAACTATAATTGGAAGATGGACAGGATATTTTATGACTTTGATTATGGCTATTTTTATAGCCATTCTTTTAGAACCAATAGAAAAAAATATTTAAAAAAAGAAAAAGCAAGATAAATGATGTTTTTGGCAATAAGCCTATCAATAGTTTTTTTGTAGTTTTTAATAGTTATAATTATGTCTTTGATAGTGATACCAGAAATAATTTCATCTTTAAAAAGTTCTTAATGATATGTATCCAGCTATTTCTGAGAAAGTATTGACAATAGGAAAAAGATGTAACAAATTATTTAGCAGAAAAGAATATATATACAGTGAATACAGAAGAGCTGAATGATTCTTTTTACTAATTTTTATTAGTAATAATACAAGTAATATCAAAGAATTTGTATTTACCTTTGTTGGAGGCTTAGTTAACTGGACATTAGGGTTTTACAAATTTAATTGTAGCATTTACTTTGGCATTTTTTTAATTTTATTAGATAAGAAAAAAATCTTATAAAAAAACATTAGAAAATCTTATAAAAAAATAATTTTTTTGGAGTGAAAAAAATACTCCTTATGTCATGAATAAATTAAAATTGTCAAAAGATATCTTTATAAGTTATATCTCAGGAAAAAAATAATAGTATCTTTTATAGTTGGACTATGTGTATATATAATTTTACTTTATAACAGGAACACCTTATGCAGCCTTAAGTGCTATCTTATTAGGTGTTGGAAATATGATACCTTATGTTGGTTCAATTTTTGGAGGAATAGTAGCATTTTTCTTGATTCTACTAGTTGCTCCAATAAAAAAACTTTGATATTATTGATAGCGATAATCATATCTCAATTGGTAGATGGCTTTATAGTAGGGCCTAAAATAATAGGTAATAAAGTTGGTTTAAGCACTTTTTGGGTTATGGTTTCTATGATAATTTTTGGAAATTTATTTGGTATAGTAGGAATGTTTTTAGGAACACCTATATTATCAATAATAAAAATTATTCTATGTAGATTTATTAAAAAGAGCTGAGCAAGGAGGCAAGGAATGATATTTATAGCAAGTGCCACAATGGGCTTGGAAAGTGTTGTAAAAAGAAGAATGCCTTGCTCTAGGCTTTAAAAAAATATAAAAGTATTTGATGGTAGAGTTGAGTTTGAAGGAGATTTTAAAGACTTAGTAAAAGCTAATATATATTTGAGATGTTCTGACAGAGTTTTTCATAAAAAATGGCAGAGTTTAAGGCTCTTAGTTATGAAGAATTATTTCAAAATGTAAAAGCTATTGAATGGCAAGATTTTCATAGATGAAAATGGAGAATTTCCAATTTCTTGGGTTAGTTCAGTAAAATCTAAATTATACTCAAAGTCAGATATTCAAAGAATAAGTAAAAAAAGGCTATAGTTGAAAAAAACTAAAAAGAAAAAAATATAAAAAGAGAAATATTTTTTTAGAAAATGGGAGCATTATACTCTATAAAAAAATTCAATGTCATAAAGATATTTTTTTATAGTTATGTTAGATAGTTCAGGTGAAGCTTTAACAAAAAGAGGCTATAGAGCAGTAAAGAGATTAGCTCCTATAAAGGAAACTTTAGCTGCAGCTCTAGTGTACTTATCAAAAATGGAAACCTGATGAAGTTTTTACTTGATGCTATGTGTGGGACAGGTACTATTACAATAGAGGCAGCTATGATAGCTAGAAATATTGCACCAGGAGCAAATAGAAACTTTGCTGCTGAAAAAAATGGTCTGTGATTGATGAAAAACTTTGGACAGATATAAGAGATGAAGCTTTCTCTAATGAAGATTTATCAAAAGAGTTAAAAATATATGCTTCTGATATAGATGAAAAAAGTATAGAAGTAGCAAAGGAAAATGCTGAAAAAGCTGGAGTTGAAGAAGATATTATCTTTGAAGTTAAAAGACTTTAAAGATATTGAAAGTCCTGCAAAATATGGAGCAGTAATAGTTAATCCTCCTTATGGGGAAAGACTTATGAACGATGAAGATACAGAAGAATTATATAGAGATTTTGGAAAGTTCTGTAAAAAGAATTTAGCTAAATGGTCTTACTACATAATAACTTCTTATGAAGACTTTGAAAAAAAGCTTTTTGGAAAGCCAGCTACTAAAAAAATCGTAAGCTATATAATGGTGGAATAAAAGTGTTATTATTATCAATATTTTGGAGATAGAAAAAAATGGATATAGAAACTAAAAATAAAAAAACTTTATAGACTATGCTAGAGAAGTTTGTCTTCAAAGTTTACTTTTTGGCAGATAATATTAAAGTGGACTTAAAAAAAGTCAAGATAATCTATATGAAGTTGAAAGAATAGATAATGAAGTTATTTCAAAAATATGAAAAATATATATCTTTTATTAGATGAAACTACACTTTTAGATATTTATAAAAAAAGATGAAAAAGTATTTGAAAAAAATAGAAGAAGCTATCAAAAAAATGGCAGAAGATAACAAAAATAAAAAGATGAGTATATAAAGTCACAAATAAAGAAGAGAAAAAGAGTTAGAAGGTAATTCTGGCTCGGAAGTAGTGGAAAGATTTTTTTAAATATAAGATAAAAAGAGCTAAAGAAAATAAAAGGTGATTTAATCCAAAAAAATAAATAAGGTTTTGGATAAAGAAGAAAAAAACTAAACTTAGATTTATCTAATGCTATTCAGGAAGTAGAGCAAATGGAAATAATTGAAAAAAACTACAACCTGTGAGAGCAGAGTTTAGAAGTTTATCTTTACAGTTTGACAAATGTCAAAAAAAGAATTAGAAGAGACAGAAAAATAAACTTTCAAAAAAAGTGGTACTATGAAATCTATGGTACAACTGACAAAGAAACTCTTCTAGAAGCATATAATACAAAGTAGAAATTAATTAAAAAAATTAATTTATAAAAAAATTTAATGGAAAGGAGGAGAGATGAGTTTACAAGCGATCATCAAGACAAACAAGGGGAGATAAACCTAAATTTATTTTCAGATGTAGCACCTATAACTGTACTTAACTTTGTAACTCTAGCTAAAAGTGGATACTATAATGGTTTAAAAATTCCACAGAGTTATTGAAGATTTTTATGATACAGGGAGGGATCCAACTGGAACTGGTGCAGGTGGTCCAGGATATCAATTTGGAGATGAATTTAAAAGAGGAGTAGAATTTACTAAAAAAAGGCCTACTTGCTATGGCAAATGCTGGGCCAAATACAAATGGTTCACAATTTTTTTATCACTCATGTTCCAACAGAGTGGTTAAACTACAAACATACAATCTTTGGCGAAGTTGTATCACCAAAAGATCAAGATGTTGTAGATAGTATCAAACAAGGCGACACAATGAATGAAATCGTTGTAGTTGGCGATGTGGATAAATTAATAGAGGAAAATAAAGAATTCTATACACAATTAAAGAATTTTTTTAAAAGATCTAATAATTATCTTTTTGTATTTTTAAATAAAAAAATATATTGGAGGTAAATTTATGATTTTCTTAAATCCAGTTGTTCTATCAGTTATTGTTATGAGTGTTTTATGTTTATTAAAGCTTAATGTTCTTTTTAGCTTTAATCGTTTCAGCACTAGTTGCAGGTCTTGTTGCAGGTATGCCAATAGGAGATATTATGAATACTCTTATCGGTGGTATGGGTGGACAATCTGAAACTGCACTAAGCTACATTCTATTAGGAACTCTTGCAGTTGCTATTGGAAATACAGGAGTTGCTAGTATTATTTCAAGAAAGGTTGCTTCTGTTATAAATGGGAAAAAAAGCTAGTAATTTTAATAATTATAGCATTCTTTTGGATCTTTTTCACAAAAACTTAATACCAGTTCATATTGCATATATTCCAATATTAATTCCACCTTTAATAAGTGTTATGAATAAATTAAAAATTGGATAGAAGAGCTATGGCTTGTTCTTTAACATTCTCTTTAAAAAGCACCTTATATTGCTATTCCTGCTGGGTTTGGATTAATATTCCAAGGTATCATTGCAACTCAAATGACAGAAAATGGAATGCCAGTTGATAAACTTGATGTATGGAAATCAACTTGGATACTTGGTGCAGCTATGGTAATTGGATTATTAATAGCAATGTTCTTCTCTTATAGAAAAAAATAGAGAATATCAAGATCTACCATTAAAAGGTATCGAAATTCAAGAAGCTGAAAAAAATGGAAACTAAACATTGGTTAACTTTACTTGCAGCTTTAGCAGCATTTGTAGTTCCTGTACTTTATGGATCTCTTCCTCTTGGAGCTCTTGCAGCATTAGTATTAATGTTTGTATTTGGAGTATTAAAATGGAAAGATATTGATAAAACAATAGGTGGAGGAATGCAATTAATGGGACTTATAGCTTTCATAATGCTAGTTGCTTCTGGATATGCAGCAGTTATTAAACAAACTGGAGCAGTTGAAGAATTAGTAAACTCTATTTATGGAATGATAGGTGGAAGTAAAGCTATAGGAGTATTATTAATGCTATTAGTAGGACTTCTAGTAACTATGGGAATTGGAACTTCATTTGGTACTATTCCAGTTGTTGCTGCTATCTATATACCTCTATGTCTAAAACTTGGTTTATCAGTTCCTGGATCAGTTGTAATTCTTGCTGCAGCAGCTGCATTAGGAGATGCTGGATCACCTGCATCAGACTCAACATTAGGGCCAACATCTGGACTTAACGTTGATGGACAACACGATCATATCTGGGATACTTGTGTTCCAACATTCTTACACTTCAATATTCCATTAATTATAGCTGGATTTATTGGAGGAATGTTATTCTAAGATTATTTAGAAAAATATAAAATATAAAAGTATAATGAATTAGGACTGTTACAGCTTGGTTGCACAGTCCTAATTTTTTTATTTATTATTTCTTTTTCTCTGCTAAGGCAATATATCTGTATACTGTAGATGTTGAGCAAAAATAATTTTTTTAGAGACAAAATCAATAGAGTCTTTTAAGTTAAAGAACCCTCTTTCATATAGAGCATAGATGGTTTGTTCTCTTTCTTGTCTTGTAGGTCTTCCTATAGGGAAATTAAGTTTAGTATTTACTTCATAATAAACTTTTTTTCATATATGCGTCAATATCTTCATCTTCATTATCCTCATCAGCTTCCTTTTTTTAAAGTCATCATATAGGACGTTATATGAAACATCTGATAGATAGTTTTTTTAACAAACATATCAGGATGTATAATTCTAAGTAATTGACAATTTAGTTCATGGAATTTACTATCATCAAAAATTTACACATAACATACCCTACAACTTTTTGATTTTCTTTAATAAGCATGCTAGAAGAACGGATTTTCTTTCCATTTTTTTAAAAAGTACAGTATTATTTACCATATTTTTCTTCATTGTTGGAAGATTTATTTTTTTAAAAATGTTAAGAGTTTCACTAGAAATAGTATCTTCTAAGACTCTATCACTAACTTTCACCATTAGCTATAGCTATCATTTTTAACTTCTTCGCCCTTAATCTCATGTAAAACTATCTCATAAGATGGACCTAAACTCTTTCCCTAAAAAAATTGACTAATAATTTATATTGATTTAAAATTTCATTTTTTTCATAGCGTTTCCTCCAAGCCATAATTTAAGTTGCTATAAATATATCACTTTTTAATAAAAAAATATACATTTTTTTATTGACAATATTTTATTGTGTGATAAAAATAATTTTAAAAGATATGTAAAAAAAGTTACTATTTTTTTATAAAATGATAATTTTTAGTATATTTTTTTTTCAATTAAAGAGTGCTGTCCGCTAATCAAAAATGACAACCGGGGTACTAAAAATTTTTAGGAGGTCTACAATGAAAGAATATTTACTTGATGTACCAGTACCACGCTCTTTTTTTCTTATGTAAAACGTAATATCCCTGAAGTGACAGTTGAACAAAGGGAACGTGCTTTAAAAAGCAACTCACTATAATGAATTTGCTTTTCCAGCTGGAATGTTAACAGTTGATATGTTATCGGACTCAGGAACTACTGCTATGACAGATCAACAATGGTCAGCTATGTTTTTAGGTGATGAGTCTTATGGAAGAAACAAAGGTTACTATGTATTACTTGATACAATGAGAGACTGTTTTTGAAAGAGGAGATAATCAAAAGAAGATTATAAATCTTGTTCGTACAGATTGCCAAGACATAGAAAAAAATGATGAATGAAATGTATCTTTGTGAATATGAAGGTGGGACTATTCAATGGTGGAGCAGCTCAACTTGAAAGACCTAATGCCTTCTTAATGCCTCAAGGTCGTGCTGCTGAATCTATTTTTATTTGAAATAGTTCGTAAAGTACTTGCAGCTCGTGAGCCAGGAAAAGTATTTTACTATTCCATCTAATGGGCACTTTGATACAACTGAAGGAAATATAAAACAAATGGGTTCTGTACTCGTAACTTGTATAATAAAGAATTATTATATGAAGTTCCTGAAGGTGGACGTTATGAAAAAAATCCTTTTAAAGGAGATATGGATATAAAGAAATTAGAAAAAAATTAATAGAAGTTGTTGGAGTTGAAAAATATACCAATGATTTATACTACAATAACTAACAATACAGTTTGTGGACAAGCTGTTTCTATGAAGAGTATCAGAGAAACTTCAAAAATTGCTCATAAATATGAAATACCATTTATGTTAGATGCTGCAAGATGGGCAGAAAAACTGCTATTTTATTAAAAATGAATGAAGAAGGATATAGAGATAAATCTATAGCTGAAATTGCAAAAAGAAATGTTCTCTTACTGTGATGGATTCACTGCATCTCTTAAAAAAAGATGGACATGCTAACATGGGAGGAATTTTAGCTTTCCGTGATAAAGGGTATTTCTGGAAGAAATTCTCAGAATTTAATGAAGATGGATCAGTTAAAAACTGATGTAGGAATTTTATTAAAAAGTTAAACAAATATCTTCTTATGGTAATGACTCTTATGGAAGTATGTCAGGACGTGACATCATGGCTCTTGCTGCTGGACTTTATGAATGTTGTAACTTCAACTACTTACATGAAAGAGTTGAACAATGTAACTATCTAGCAGAAGGATTCTATAAAGCTGGAGTAAAAAGGTGTTGTTTTTACCAGCTGGAGGACATGGAGTTTATATCAATATGGATGAATTCTTTGATGGAAAGAGAGGACATGAATCATTTGCTGGTGAAGGATTTAGTATTGAACTTATCAGAAGATATGGAATACGTGTTTCTGAATTAGGAGATTATTCAATGGAATATGATTTAAAAAAACTCCTGAACAACAAGCTGAAGTTGCAAATGTTGTTAGATTTGCTATAAACAGAAGTGTATATTCACAAGAACATCTTGATTATGTAATTGCAGCAGTAAAAGCTCTTTATGAAGATAGAGAAAGTATTCCTAATATGAGAATTGTTTCTGGTCATAATTTACCTATGAGACACTTCCATGCTTTCTTGGAACCTTATCCAAATGAAGAAAAAAATAAAAAAATTGAAATATTTTTTTGATGAAATTAAGCTGTTGTATTTTTCTGTGATTACTCCTCTTTACATAATACTCACCAAAAATATACAACGGCTTTTTTTAGATTAAAAAGGAGGTTTATTATGAGTGAGATAGAAAAACGTGATGGCTTTTCCACTAAATGGGGCTTTATATTAGCTTGTATAGGCTCAGCAGTTGGAATGGGAAATATTTGGAGATTCCCTGTTCTTGTTTCTGCAATGGGTGGAATGACTTTCTTAATTCCTTACTTTATATTCGTAATTTTTATTGGTTCTACTGGAGTTATAGAAGAATTTGCTCTAGGTCGTTCAGCTGGTGCTGGTCCTGTTGGAGCATTTGGAATGTGCACTGAGATGAGAGGCAATAGAAGTATAGGAGAAAAAATAGGTATTATTCCAATATTAGGTTCTCTTGCTCTAGCAATAGGTTACTCATGTGTAATGGGTTGGGTTTTTAAATATGCTTGGATGTCAATAGATGGTTCTATGTACGCTATGGAATCAAATATGGATGTTATAGGCTCAACTTTTGGACAAACAGCCTCAGCTTGGGGAGCAAACTTCTGGATAGTAGTAGCATTAATAGTAAGTTTTATTATTATGTCAATGGGAATAGCAAGTGGAATAGAAAAAAAGCAAATAAGATTATGATGCCTGTATTATTTATTCTATTTGTTTTATTAGGAATATATATAGTATTTCAACCAGGTTCTTCTGGTGGATATAAATATATTTTTACAGTTAATTTAAAAAGGATTAGCTGATCCTAAAGTTTGGATTTTTTTGCTTTTTGGACAAGCATTCTTCTCACTTTCAGTTGCTGGAAAATGGATCAGTTATTTATGGATCATATTTAAGTAAAAAAAGAAGATATACCTAACTCTGCTAAAAAAATGTTGCTTTCTTTGATACATTAGCAGCTTTTACTTGCAGCCTTTGTAATAATTCCAGCAATGGCAGTTGGTGGAGCAGAACTATCTTCAGGGGGACCAGGACTTATGTTCATATATTTAATTAATATTATGAATAATATGGCAGGTGGAAGAATAATTGAGGTTATTTTCTATCTATGTGTACTTTTTGCAGGAGTTAGCTCTATTATCAATCTATATGAAGCACCTGTTGCTTTTTTACAAGAAAAATTTAAAATTAAACGTATTCTAGCAACTGCAATTATTCATATTTTAGGTTGTGCAGTAGCTATTTGTATACAAGGAATTGTTTCTCAATGGATGGATGTTGTTTCTATATACATTTGTCCTTTAGGAGCATTGCTTGCAGCTGTTATGTTCTTCTGGATTGGAGGTAAAAAAATTTGCCGAAGAATCTGTTAACATGGGTGCAAATAAACCTATAGGAAGTTGGTTCTATCCAGCTGGTAAATATGTATATTGTCTTTTAGCACTTGTTGCATTAATTGCAGGAGCACTTCTTGGAGGAATAGGATAGTAAGAATTGAATATATATTAAAAAAAGGACTGTTCTTTTAGCAGTCCTTTTTAAATTTATTATAAGGTTGGTATGATATCACGAAAAAAACTTTTTAAAAAAATTTATTTTGTTTTTGCAAATTAAATTTATTTACATAACTATTATACATCTAAAAAAATAAAAAAAGCAAGTGTTTTTTTAGAAAAAAATTTTTACATGAAAAAAATAAGAAAATAAAAAAAGTAAAAAAATAAGTGAGTTAGCTTATTTTTTTTACTTTCAATATCTTTAGTTTTTATATTTTTTTATTTATTGTTTTTTTAGACTTATAGAAAATAACTTACTTCCTTCTGAATAGCTAACATCCATATCAAAACCATTCCACTCACCTTTAGCTCTATCATCTGTAGCATTCAATTTTTTTCTTTATACCAATCGATAATTTCATTAGCATCTTTATTGCTTTTTACAGTAAATATCTATTGACGTAATATTTTCATCCTTGTCAAGAAAAAAACATCATAATTTCTGATTTTTTTAACTCATCATGAATAGGAATATTTAAACCATCTAGAATTTTAGGTAGCTTAACTGAACCTAAGTCAGATTGAGCAGAAATTCTTGTAGTACCATCATCATAAGTAGTTTTTTTCAGCTTTTCCTCCTGTAAAGTTACTATACAAAGAATATAGAAAGAATCCCAAGCAAAAATGCCAATGGAATAAGTACTACCTTTTTATAGCCTTTAGATGTAAGTAATGTAAAAAAACTTCCAACCTTTTTCATAATTTCCCTCTCCTTTTAAATTTTTAAAAATAAATACACTAACTATTATACAACTTTTTTTCTTTATTTGTAAATAAAAAAGCTGTTGCAAAAGTTAATTTTTTTATCGTTAAGAAATCTACTCAGTAACGAACTATTTTTTTACTTTTTTTGTTAATTTGCAACAGTCTTATTTTTTTAATAATTATTTAAAGTATTTCTTTAAAAAGTTTATCATATTCTCCATTAGCTTTTATTTTATCAAGAGCTGCATTGATTTTATCTAATAATTCTTTATCATTTTTTTTCTAACAGCTATAGCATAGTCTTCTTCTTCAGCAGGTATAGAAGCTATAACAAATTGTTTATTGTTAGCAGTATATTTTTTTGCAGGTTCTGAATCAAGAACTACAGCATCAACTTTATTTTGAGAAAGTGCCATGATAGCAGCATAAGAAGCATTGAATCTTTCAACTTTTACACCTTTGATTTCACTTACAACAGTGTCTCCTGTGAATCCTAACATAACTCCAACTTTTTTACCTGCTAGATCTTTAAAACTTTTTAGAGATTTGTCAATACCTTTAGTTATAACAACTTGTTTAGCTTTGAAATATGGTTTAGAGAAAGCAACAGCTTTTTTTCTTTCAGGAGTTGCAGACATTCCAGCTATAACCATATCAACTTTTTTAGTTTGTAGAGCAGGTAATAAACCATCAAAATGCCATATCTTGCACTTTGAATTCTAAACCAGTTTCTTTTTGAAATAGCATCCAATAAATCTATATCAAAACCAACAACCTTATTTTTTTCAAGGTATTCAAAAGGTGCAAATTCAGCATTTGTTCCAACATATACAACTTTGTTTTTTTAGCAAAAAGCAGAAACAGAGATAACAACAGACAATAAAGACATCAACATTAACTTAAAAAAATTTTTTTTTCATAACAATCACTCCTTAATATTTATAATTTTTACTTTGTTTAAAACCTTATTTAAGAAATCTTTAATTCTTTTCATTTGTAGGATTTTTCAAAAAAATTCTTTAGGTGAACAATCCTCAATAATTTCACCTTTTATCCATAAATAAAAATTCTATTACCAACATTTCTAGCAAAGCCCATTTCATGAGTAACTATAAGCATAGTCATACCTTCTTTTGCAAGATCTCTCATAACATCAAGAACTTCTTTTATCATTTCAGGATCTAGTGCAGAAGTAGGTTCATCAAAAAAAGTATTACTTCTGGCTTCATAGCTAAGGCTCTTGCAATGGCAATTCTTTTGCTTTTTGTCCACCTGATAATTGAGTAGGATAAGAATTAGCCTTATCTGATAGTCCAACTTTTTCAAGTAAAGAAAGTGCATATTTTTTTCAGCTTCTTCTTTGCTTTCCTTTTTAACCATTATAGGAGAAAGAGTAAGATTATCTAAAACTGTCATATTAGGAAATAGATTAAAGTGTTGAAACACCATACCAACTCTTTCTCTAACTTTGTTGATATCAGTATTTTTTTATCCATTAAATCCATACCATCTATATAGATATGTCCTGAAGAAGGTTCTTCTAATTTATTGATACATCTTAGAAAAAGTTGATTTTCCACTTCCAGAAGGTCCAATTATAGAGATAATTTCACCTTTTTTTATTTCAGTTGAGATATTTTTTTTAAAACTTCTAAATCTCCAAAAATTTTTTTATGTAAATTAGTTATATTAATCACTTACTTTTTAACCCCCTTTCAACTTTTTCTCATAAATACAGTGAAAATTGATGTCAAAAATTAAATATATAAATCCAACAGCAAGTAGAGGTTCAACTCCTCTATATGTTTGGCTAGTTATAATACTAGCTGATCTTAATAAGTCTATTCCACCAATAAATCCAATTATTGAAGTTTCTTTCAATAAAGTTATAAACTCACTTACAAGGGCAGGTAGGATATTTTTGATAGCTTGAGGTACAATAATTTTTCTCATAGTTTGAGAATAGCTAAGTCCTAAAGCTCTTCCTGCTTCCATTTGACCTTTATCTAATCCTTCAATACCAGCTCTTATAATTTCTGCAACATAAGCTCCTGAGTTAAGTCCAAAAGCTATTCCACCTATAACTAGTATAGGAGTTTCTCTTAAAGCTCCAACAAAAAAATTAAGTTTGCAAGTATCATAAGTTGTACAACTACTGGTGTTCCTCTTATAACATCTATATAGATATATGCAATTTTTGACAAAGGATTAAAGTTTTCAAGAAATTTGATCCTTTTAAATGGATACCAATGAGATAGCTTCATAACTGCCAATAAAAGTCCTAATACTATACCTAAAATTGCTGAGAATAACGTGATACCTATTGAAAAAAATAACTCCATCGACAATATACATATATCTGTCATCTGTTAAAAAAAGGTATCTTTTCAAAAATTTCTAAATACTCCATTCTGACCCCCTAAGTTAAAAATAAGAATAAAAAAAGGAAATAAATACATATAGTATTTTAAATTTCCTTATCTATAAACAAAAAAATAATATAAAAATAAAAAAACACAGATATACTAGCATCTGTGGTAAACTTTTAATTATAAATCAAAAAGACGTATAAAAAGCTAAGCTAATATAAATAGATAAGGTTACTTTTATTAAATTTTTTTATCTTTCCTTATCATTCTTCTCCTTAGCATAACTTCCTTCTCCTTTCAATTAGTTTTTTTAACATTATATTATTATGTTTTGTAAAAAGTCAAGGATTTTTTTGAATAGGCTTATAAAAAAATTTTTTTGTTTCTATAAGCCTATCCCTTAAATATTATTAATTTTTTTAAATGTACTTCTACTATCTCTTATTTCATTTATATCTTCCTTAAACTTTGACATTGTTACTTCTTTTTCCATCAACTCCATTATATCCTACTAAGACTTTTTTTATTTTCAGTTTCTTTTTTTGATAGATAATTTACATAGAAAAACATAGAAATCTATTTCTTCAAAAATTCATATCTTTGAATATTTCTAAATTTTTTTATTGCTTCACTATCTCCATTGATTACAAATTTATTGTCTTTTTGTTAGTACCATTTTTTTATATGAAGAATCTGGTCTAAAAAGTAGATAGTCTATTTTTTTATAAACTATCTACTTTCTAATCTCATTTCATATTTAAAAAAATCTAAAAAAATTTCTATCTATTCAAGAGAAATTTTTTTACAAACTCTCCTGTTTCTAGATTTTGAATACTTTTTTTATATCTCTTGTTATCATATCAAAAAGTAAATTTATAGTTATCTAGTTGCCCATAAATTTCTCTTTTTTTTCTATATCAGCATCTAATGTTTTGTTATTACGTAAAGAGCCATAAATATCTAGTAAATTTTTTTACATTCTAAATAATTTTTTTAATTTTATCTTTTGGAAAAACTAAAAATCTTTTCCATCTTCTTTTACAAATGAAAAAAACCTATTATATTATCAGCTAAATCTACTATAACAACTAATTCTTTATATTTTTTTTGATAAATAAACTTCTTCAAAAATCATCATAATATAAGTCATATTTATTTATTATTTCATCAGTTAGTGCTATTCCTACTTTTTAAAGTATTATCTATTTGAAAAATTTTCATCAAATATTTTTTTATTAGTAAGACTTCTCCAAATTTTAAATAAATAGTTACTTCTACATATTCATAAGGTCTATATGCTAATGAAAAAAAGTTAAATCTTCATACTCTGTATTATTTTTTTATCTAACTTATGTATTATTTCTTTAAGATTTTTCTTCCAAATAAATTTCTTTGTATCTATATTTCATCCTATCACCTTTTTTTTATTTTTTTTATTTTCAATTACAAATATTATTGTTCCTTTTTTTCTTTATTAGTAATATTATATTTATATTTCTTAGGATCTCCAAAAACTACTTTAATACTTCCTTTGTTAGTTCCAAATGTAAAATAAGGTAGGTTATGGCTAGCACCACTATTAGTTCTCACACTTCCTATATTTACCATTTCTTTATTACTTTCATCAAATACATTTAAATTTTTTTATCAGATATTGTAAATTTTCCCCCAACTCCTTTCCCATTCACTTTTTTTCTATGTCATTAGGATTTGAACCTTGTTTTATAAATAATTTTTTTACATCTTCCATTGTCATATTTTTTTCAATTTAGCCATTCCTTTTTTTGTTAATAACTCATTAGCATTTTCTACTTTTTCCTTCTGTTGCTTCTATTACTTCAAATTTTTTTACCATTTAAAAAAATGTATTAGGTTCATCTTCTTTTTATTCCTGTAACATAGCTACTTGTGTTAGTGGTCTTATTTTTTTACCTTCTGTTGTTTTTTTGTAGTAACATTTACTTTTTGGATTATTAGAAGTTGTTCCTTTATTAACTTGTTGACTAGCATTTGTACTTTTTTTGTTGTTCCTGTATCTTCAATAAAAAAACATCTTTTACATCAACTGTTATCTTAGAATTTTTTTATCTTCATATAAAACTACTTCTTTGGAATTCTTTTCCTATTTGGGTTACTGTATTTTTTTATTATTAGAACTTCCTACTTTTACTGTAGTTAAGTCTTCTGCAACTACCTCTATTCCATTTTTACTAACCTTACTAACACCTTGTTCTAGTTTAACATAGCTCGAAGACTTATTTCCAAATGTTTTTACCATAGTTGGCACACTACTAAATGCTTTTGCATATACCATAGCATGTTCAGTTGTCATTCCTACACCAAAATTTATAAACTCTTCACTATCACCTAATATTGTCCTTGACAAGCTAAATGCTGGTTTTTCATCTTCATCTATATCCAAAACTCCTAATCTAATATGATCTAATCCTTCTATGGTTTCACTAAATCCAAAAAAATCCCTGTGCAGTTCCATGACCCCAACCAATTGGTCCTCCTGCATTTATTTCTACATAAGCAAAGCCCATTCTAAGAAGACCAAATGCTCCTACTCCTACTCCTTTTAATACTCTTTTCCATTTTACATATTCCCTTCTCTCCATAGGAATGCTTTCAGCTAATAATCTTCCTTCTTCTCCTGTTATTACATTCGAATTATTTCTTATGTTTGCTAAGGTATCTTCTGTTGCTTCTTTAGCTACCATAGCTTTTGTTCTGTCTTCTAATTTAGCTCCTGTATAATTAGCTATAGTTTGGTTTCCTGTCTTATTATCTTCTTTACTATAATGTCCAAATTCATGTCCTAAAGCATTTAGTATTTTATCTCTATCTAGGCTAGCTAACATCTTTCTATCAAATACTACTACATTTGTTAATGTATCTGTATAAAATGGTCCATTTGGATCTGTTACATCTGTCAGTACCATTTTTTTATGTCTGGTCCTGCATATCCTTTTTGCTCTTAGGGCATCATTTAATAACTTATTCATTACTGATACTTGTTTTTTTCTTGAAGAGCATCATCTATTTTTTTCCATTCTTTATAGCTTTTTTTTATCTAATATTGATAAGTATTCTGGATTTTTTTCTACTTGGTCACCTATTGCTCTCACCATAGATAATTGCTTGTATCTTTCTAGGAAATTTCCTTCAGTTTTCCCTTTATTTTTCTAATGCATCTGTTTGTCCTTTATTTCCTAATGCTGTAGTTAAATCACTTATTATTCCTCCAGCTTTCTTTAATTCTTCTTGCTTATCCTTTTCCTAGTAAATCAGTATGAAGCTCTGCATCTAAATGTCTTTCTTCATCTTTTGTTACTTCTTGTGCTTTACTAATATCTGTATTAAATCCTAAGTCTTCTGCACTTGTTTTCTTTCCAGATATTTCAAAATCTGTATTTAAAGCTGTGGCTCTATTTATTTGTTCTTTATCTACCTTATCATATTTTACTGATACATTTGGTACATTTGTTCCAAAAACTTACTCCTCCACCAATATTTTTCGTATTTATTCTTATCTTCTAAATCTTTTACTACTACTTTATTGGCTGATACTTTTTAATTTATTTGTTTCACTTTTCAGAACCCATTATTGCACCTATATTTGTTAGGCTATCTGTATCTATTTTTTTCCACCATTCTTAGTTATTAATGAAGTTTGTTTGTTTACCCATTCTTTTTCTCCATTTCCTTTACTTCCATTAATATTTTGCACTAAAAATTAGATGGATTCGCTAAGTCTATACTGAATCCTACACCATATGTGCTATCTTTATTTTTCAGATTTATCTTGTTTACTTTCTATCACTATATTCTTAGCTTTAATATCTACTTTATCTGCTTTCAACATTTGCTCCTGATAGAGTTAAATTTTCTGAATCTGTTTTTAAATTTCCACCTACATTTATAGTTGAATTTACATAGCTAGTTCCATTTCCTTTACCTTTTGCTCCTGCTTGTGAGACTGATAAATCTGCTATTCTTCCCTCTTCAAGATTTACAGATAAACTAACTCCTGTTTGTGATGATGAACTTGAAGAAGTAAATTTTTTTCTTCAGCTGCTTTTAATATCTATATCTTTTTTTGCAATTAAACTTAAATCATTTCCTACTTTTTACATCAGTACCTGAAATACTAATACTTCCATCTTTAGATTTAATATTCATATTTCTTCCAGCTTCTATTGAACTTTTTTTCTACACTTTCATTATGTACTGATGATTTTGATTCACTCTTATTATATGAAACACCAGCTGTAAATACATTATTCATAATTTTTTTAGATTGTCATAGCCAGCATCAGTTGAACCCTTATAACTTGTATCAGCTATTGCAATAGTTGCTTTTGCTCCATCTTTAATAGCTCCTACTACTTTTAGATGCCTTGTTGACTATATCATAACTATCTCCAGAAAAAAATCTGTAAGATTCTTTATATCTTTTATATTTTTCAACAGTATTTACTATTGCAGGATTTACTCCAAAAATTCGCTCCTATTCTTGATGAACTTTGTTTTGTAGTATTATCATAGCTATTATTTGCTGTAGATATCTCTACTCCTTTATCTCCAGAAATATTTATGTCATTTTTTTGCATAGATATCTACTGATTTAGCTTTCACTTTATTTGTTGCTTCTATATTGATATCCTTATTTGATACTATTTGAGAAGCAGTTTGATTTACTACATCTGTATCTGATGAAAGTTTGTCTTTTTCCATATGATAAAGAAACTCCTTTTTGCACTTAAAGAACCTGAGAAACCTCTTTTAACTTCTTTATGTTTATTATATGATTTTTGTTTCTAATGGATTTATTTCTACATTTTTTTCCTTTTTAAATCAATACTTCCACTAGAAACTACTTTTTACTCCTTCAAGTAAAAGGTTATTTTTTTGCTATCATATGTTAAACCTTTATCTCCAGCTAGTGTAGCTGATAATATTGCTTTTTTTCAGCATAATTTTTCATCTGTTACTGATTTAGAAGTAAGACCCATAAAACCTTTTTTTAGTTTTCTTATGATAAGAGTAATTAATATCTTTTACTCCAGCTTGAGTTATATTTCCCTTAGCATTTATTTCTCCTTCTGTATCAGCTTGAACATTGCTTCCTAGAATATTTAAATCTTTTTCACTTATAATATTTACCTTATCTCCTATTACATTAGAAGCCACATTACGAGTTGCATAGGCTACACTTTCTTCTGAGCTAGAACGTCCAAAAACCTTTACTCTTACTATGTTTTTTTCCTTATGTAAAATAGAATCTTTTCCTGCTACTACAGCTATATCTCCCTTAGCTTGTATACTTGCCTCATTAGTTGCAACTATATTTGAACCACTTATTCCTATATCGCCTAATGATGTTAAACTTATGTCCTTAGCATTTAAATTACTTCCCTACATTAGTTCTCTTTTCATCTGATACATAATCTTTTTCCACCATCTTTTACTTTTTTTATCAACAGCTTCAAGATTTCCTATAAGTAGATTCTTTTTTTGCACCTATTTCTATTTTATTTTCAGCTTTTATATCAGCTCCAAGGTTTTTCTACATTATTAGCAACAATAGAAATATTATTTCCTACAATATTTCCACTTCCTCTAACATCAGTGAAAAACATCATGATAGTCATTTTCATGTATAGATAATTTCTTACTATTCTTTATATCTCCATTTTCACTATACATAAAAAAACATTATCATCTGCAACAATATTTCCACCAATATTTTCTATATTTTCCTTTTGCGATTAAAAGCTATATCATTTGCATAAATTCCTGTATCTGAATATGCTGCATTTTGATAAATATTTTTTTAGATTTTATTAATACATTATTTTTTTAGCTATTATTTTTTTCCACTATTATCTACAATAGAAGCATTATTTACAACAAAACTTCCTCCTGCTTTTTATAATATTACCTTGTTCTTCTGTAATTGAATTTAAAGTGTTCTTAGTCAAATATAGCTTAGGTACTAAAACTTTTTCTCCATTGACTACTTCTTCAACATACCATAATATATCTGATTTTAAATTATTAATTTGTTCTTTAGATAGTGCTACTCCTAAAGATAAATTTAAATCTTTTTGAGCTGATACTGCATTATCAAATAGTTTTTTTCTTTCTTCATTGACATTATTTGAATACAAATATCTTTTTCCAGTACCTTCTAATACTGCTCTAGTTATTAATCTATTTTCATAAAAAAAGAATCTCCCAAAAGTCTTATATCTCTATCAGGATTGAATTTTTATTCTTGAGAAAAAAATACTCCGAACTTAAATAGAACCCCTTATCTATCATCTTAGGATTTGTTTCTATTAAATATGAGAATTTTTGGATTTCCTACTTTTTTTATTTATTATGAAAAATTCCATTTTCATTTTTTTGGAATTTCTATATATTCCTCTACACTAACAACTGAATCTTTTTTTATTTTTTTTCAATTATTGAATTATTTGTTATTTTAAATGTATCATCTATACTAGCATTTTTTTAATATTGCTATCTTTTTCTACCTTTTTTTACAGTATTAGTATATCCAGATACATATTCTTGATATTCACCATTACCTACTTTTTGAAGCATTAATAATAATATTTCCACCAGCGATTATTTGTGTTGGCTTGTCTGAATATAGAGTTTGTTTGTACTCTCTATTTACTGATATATCTGAATGTTTAGTTGTCCAAGAGCCAATTTTTTCTTTTAGAATAGCTATATTTCCTCTTAAAAACGTAAAATAACTTTAGCTTCTTTTACCTTCTCTTGTATTATCAAGTTCTCTAGCATTGATAATAATATTTTTTTCCAGCTAAAAATATCTGCTTCTTGATTCAAGACTTTATTTAGCTATATTGAAAGTTAAATTCCCACCTATCTTTTAAATATGCTTTATTAGATTTATAATGACTAACTGCTTCTTTTACATTTGATAAATATTTGCCTTCACTCCCATGCCAAAATGAATTTTTCTGCCTGTATTACTCAGTTTTATTTCCATTTCCCTATCTACATCATCTAAAAAAATTCTTTGGGTAAATTATTTTATATTAATACTGCCTTTACTTCCACTTACCCATTTATAGCTATGACTACCAGTTAAATAGCCCTTATTTGTGAAATTATTGGCTGTTATTTCTCCATCTCCAGCAGCTTCTATTGTATTGAAAATTTGTAATATCTCCAGCAAAAATTCATATTTAAATTACCAAACGAAGATACATCACCTTTATTTGTAAAAATCTTTTCCTTCTAATTTCAATGATTCTCTTCCATACAATAGTGAGTTTTTCATTATTTTTTTAAAACTATTATTTCCTTTTTATTTCAGTGTTTTCCACTACTTGCTATTATTGAATTATTTTCTAAATTATTAGCTTCTAACTTCAAATTTTTTTCCAATTAATTCATATTCATTTTTTTATAGTTTCCTTTTATTTTAATATCTAAATCGCTCTCAGTTATATATGACTCATCTCTTTCTAGCTCATTTGTTTGTATTTTTTTAATAATTTTTCCTGCACCTATATTTGTTGTTAAATTAACTTTATTTGAACTTATATCTAATTCATCTTTTGAAAAAAATGACTCCCTTTAGTTTTATCATTTTCTAAAAATGTCACTATTTATTATAGCTTTTCCATTAGTTACAATCTCATTTTTTTTATTACTTAAATTTTTTTACTTTCTATATTTAATTTTATTTTTAGAAAAAGATGATACCATTATTTTTAATATCTTTAATATTTATTTTTTTAAAAATATTATTTGATTGAATTCTTTTTATTATTTATTAGAGTTCCATCATTTTTTTAAATTTTTTTATTCTTAATTGTTACATCATTAACGGCTAATACATCCCCATTATTCGTTATTGTATCTCCTACTAACACCATTTTTTTGATGCTTGAATAAGTGAGTCATTATTTAATGCCCCACTATTTACAATCACATTATTTGTTGCTATTAATTTATCAGTATTTTCTAGTTTATCTGTCTCTATATTTACATTTTTTTTCCAATAAGTTCTTTATTATTTTTTTAATATCTTTTTGAATTTATTAATATATCCTCATTAGATTGAATTTTTTTCCATCATTTATTATTTTTTTATTTTTGACTAATACTCATATTACCAATAGATAGAATATTTCCCTTATTCAATAAATCTACTGCTTTCAAATCAATTTCTTCTGTTGAATATATCATTCCTTTATTTACTAAAGTTTTTTTGTCATAATATTTTTGCTTATTTGCTGTTAATATTTTTGTGTTATTATCTAGTTTATCAGCTACAATTTCTAATTTTTTTGCAGTAAGCTCATTATTTTCTATATTATTAGCTATTAACTTGATATCTTTATCTGAATAAATTTTTTTCCTTTTGACTTTAACTCTTTTTGTATTAATAGAAATATTGCCATTTGCAAGTATATTATTACTTTCTATGTCTGTACTGTCTATATTGATTTTACCAGAACTTGCTATATCTCCTGTATTATCTATTTTTTTGATTTACTATTTTTTTGTTTCTTTTTCCTGAATAAATTTTTTTCCACTATTTGTTAATATTTTATTATTGATATTCAATGATTCTTTTTGCTGCTAATTTATTGCTATTATTTATATTATTTGACTTTATGCTTATTTCTTTTTCTGCAACAATCATTCCTTTTATTATCAATACTTTTTAGAATTTATGTCTATATTATTTTTTTAGCTTGAATATTAGCAGTATTTGTCAAATCTCCTTTTTATATTTAGATCTTTATTTGTAGAAATTAAATTTGAGCTATCGACATTTCCATTTATTGTAATATCATTATTAGCTTGTATTTGTCCAGAGTTTTTTTGTTTTTTTACTTTCTATATTGATTGCATTTTTCAGCGACTAGTTTATCCCCTATTTCTGTCTCAGTTGATGATATTTTTTTATATTTCCCTTTGCTTGAGTATCTTTTAAATATACTTTACCCTTTGATGAGATTACAACATCTCCTTTTGTTGCATAAGTTGGTGCTTCTGTCTTTACTCCAACTCCTTCTTCATTCACTATCACATTTATTCTTCCAGCATAAATTGAGCCTAGTGCTCTAGCATCTAGTGCATATTCTGGTTTATTTGATTGTCCTTTACTACCAAGTTTTAAATTAACTTCTTCACCACCATAAATTGGTCCTGAAATTTCAGCTACTCTTGCTACCAACTCAGCCTTATTTACATTTCTTAAATCAATACCTTTTCCATCTATTTCAATTTTTTTCCTTTTTCTGGATTTAAAATATTATCTTCACTTCCTGTTGTTAAAGTTACATTTCCAGTATTGATAAAAGCCAGCTCCATTTACATAGATTCCATTAGGATTCGCTAAAAATGTAATCAGCTTTTTTTCCCAGCTATTTCTTGATAACCTTCTATTTTACTTCTATTTACTCCACTTACCTCATTTATTATTGTTGAAGCTTCTTTACCATTTTGAAGATTAGGATTTCCATAAATAAGTCCTCCCAATTGACTTTGTGTTAAATCTTTTGAGTTATTTAAAAATTACTCCTTTTTCCATCTACATTGTAATCCTTATACACATTATGTGATGTTCCATTTTTTTATCTGGTGCCTCTATATTTACAAGAGGTACACCATTAGATGCTTTATCCATCTTTAAATCTTTACTTGCAGCACTATCTGGAACTATTCCATTAGCCAAGCTTCCAATATGCAGAAATAACATAAATATCGCTATTAACCTTTTTAAATTCCCTCTCATTTTTTTGCCTCCTAGAATCTGTATGTTAAAGTTGTGTATACTACAGGTTTATTATTCCTAAAAATATGTTGGTTTATCTATTGGCTTTGCTATACTAAAACTTCCTTCAAAACCTTTAAAATATCCTCTTACTCCCACTGCTACTCCTTGAAGTGTTTCTACTTTGTTTTTCATTGACTTTATTATTAAAAAAACTCTTCCATAATCATAAGCAATATATGGCTCTAAAAATTTTACTTCCTTTGTATCCTATCTCATTTCTAATATAGAAACCTTTATCGCCTTGTGTAGACTCATCTTTAAATCCTCTTACACTTATATCATCACCTATTCCTATTTTTTTTCTTGTGAATACAATATATCTTTTTGAATATTGTCCTCCTATAAATATTTTATAGTAAAACTTATGTATTGGTCTATACCAAGATATATTTATATTGTATTTTTCTAAATTGTGCCTTAGGAGTATACTCATCTCTAAATGGCTCTTCATGATCTTTATTAGCTCCAAATCTTTTTTTAAGCCAAAAACTTACTGAACCGTTAGCACTTAAAAAGTCCTGAAAAAAACTCTTCCAGTATATGAACTATCTATTGTTAATACTGATAATTTTCCTAGAACTTGAAATTAATCTAATATCATCAATATAGTTTTTTTGAATCTTTCAAACTTATCTTAGCACCTATATCTATTTTATGGTCTTCATTTCTATGTAACATCTTTCTAATCCCAAATGTCTGAGTTTCAGTATTTCCTGTTGCCTTATATTTTTCTTCCAAGTGCATTTATAGTTCTAAGGTATTCAGAGCTATCATATGAATAACTAAAAGACCAATATTTAAAAAGGGAATATTCAAGGAAAAAAACTAAAAATTTTTTTAGCATCTCTCTCTTTGTATTGTCTTTTGTAATTTTTTTGTTGATATGAGAAATCTAAACTTTCATTTAAATCCAAAAGATATTATGGGTATTTAAAAAAATATCTTATTCTATGTCTTGATGTTTCAAACTGACCTAAATCATTGTAGTTTATTCCAAAACCTATGGATTTATTATCTCTTTTTATATAGATATCGCTATATTCATTTTTTTATCACTGGCTTTAATATCCAATGTTGAATTATCAGCTAGATTATCAATTCCTTGATCTAAATCTCTGATGTTTAAAAAGATTGTTTTCTCTTTGTGGAAATGTTATAAAGGTTTTAAAAATCGTTTTCCTTACCATCATAAAAAAACTTTATCTATTTTTTTCCTTCTGAAACAAAAAAAGGGATATTTTACCATTCTCAAAAATCAGACTCTTCTATATTAAGTCCAACTTTTTGTAGTAATATATCCCCTCTCAATATATTTATTTTCTAAAAACATTCATTAGTTCATAGATATTTTTTTGTTTCTTCCTGTATATTTTCGCAAGATAGTTTCTATTTGAAAAATCTTCAAAAACTGTATTTCCTTCTAATTTAATTGAAGTTATATCTAGTATTATGTCTTTCCCTCATTTTTCTATACTAGATTCCTTCCTCTCAAAAATTTTGACTTTTTATTAATCTATCAAAATTTTGTTGTTCTTCTCTTCTTTTTTTCTATATCTATTTCATCTATTGAAAAAGAAAGAGAATAAATAGATAAAAAGAAAAAAATAATATTCTTTTAATCACAAATAACCTCCTTATACAGAACATTTTTAAATTTTTATTTGATTTTACTATTTTCTTGTATAATTTTTGCAAGTTTTATTTTTTTAACATCCTCAACCCTGTCAATATCCATCTTTTAATTGCTCTACTAATTCTCTTTTCTATTTCCCATCAATTCCATTATATCCTACTAAGACTCGTTTCTATTCTTTTAATAATTTATTCATTATAAAAATTTGTTTTCAAAAATTTTCTATATTTAGAATTCTTCCAATATCTGAAATATTTAGATTATCCTCATAAGGTAAGGAAATGTCTATCTTTTCTACTATTTTTATTAAATTCTTTTTGATAAAAATAGCAATTCCTTCATTATCAAAATAATAAATTCCTGATTTTCTTCTTCTTTCAATATTATATCTCTGTTGATTTATTATTATTTTTAAATATTTAATTATTTTGGTAAAATTTTATTTATTTTTCATTTTCTTCAATAAAAAATATTCTCATCCAAATACAATTTTTATAACAAAATGTACTGTAATATAATTTTTAGTGATTTCTGAATTTATAAAATTTATTACATAAAATATGGCTAAATTTATATCTTCGTATTTTTAATCCTATGTCTAAAATATTGGACTTATCAATATTAATTTCAATATTTTCAGGAACAGAAAAAGTTTGAATAATCTTTTCCAATGATACTTTTTCTATTCCATTAATTCCTGATGTCTTATTCAAAATAAATTTCATTGTTTTCACTATTTACTGTATTCCAAAAATATTTTTAAAAATATCTAGTTTTAAAATTTCTCCAATATTTGAAATATTTGGATTATCCTCATAAAGGTAAGGATACGTATATTCCATCCACAATTCTCCCATATTTTTCAAAATATATTGTTAAGTCTAAATTATTAAAAATCATAAGATCCTGAATACTCCCCAATATTATATTCGTAATTTGAAAAATTTTTATAATTATTTTTAGTATACCTTTTTACTTTTGTGAATACTTTTCTAACATCTTCTCCAATTTTTATAACTTCATTGTCTAAATATAATTTTTCTATGACAAAAATAATGTCTGAAATTCAGGTATTCTTGTTCCTAAATAAAAGTTAACACAGTAATTAATTATAAGCTCTAATTGTTTATACTCTAATGTGATATTTAAATCAAAATTATCTTTTTCCTAACTCTAACTTTATTTTTGAATGTTTTCCTAAAATTTCAATAATTTTTAAATGAAATTCTATCTATTCCATTAATTCCTAATGTTTTATTTAAAAATAAATTCCATTTTATCCTCCTAACTTTCTTCATAGTCAACATCTTTTCCAACAGAAGTAACAACACCTATAGAAAAAAATCAATATCTTTTTGAGAAGATAAATTATGTCTTTTAAAAATTTATTATTTTTGTCTCCTCTTTTTCCTATGTGAGGAACCCATGAAACTCCTTTCTTTCCTGTATCAATAAAAATTTTTATTTCTCTTCCCTTTGCCTCAACTATTTCACCATTATCATCACAGGTCAGGTAAGGTTTATTCTACTATTTTATTCAATATTTTGTCTGTAAAATTTTCCTATAAATGCAACTGCACGCCAATTATCTATACTATAATTATCTCAGCCATTCTAATGTTTTATCAACAGTATAACAACCTATATAGAAATTGAAATACGTGAAGAGAAACCTTTTATCTTTTTATACATTTCTGCTTTTTGATAGCTTCTTTTGTTAAGTAAACTCCCTAAGAATCTCCCTTCATCTTTTGTTTTTCTACATCACATTCATAAGAATGAGACAGTACATATATTTTCATATTACTCTTCTTCCTTTTCTTCATGCATACCTAACTCCCATACTAAAAATAGCCTGTTCTATAACCATCTACCCACCCTATTTGGTTAATTTCTGTTTTTACTATATAAAAACCATCTAAGTGAGAAGAAAAACCTCTTATTTTTAAATTTTTCTAAAGCTTTTTAAAAGCTTCTTTTCTTGTTAAACTACATTCCTACAAATCTACTTTTCCTCTTTATACTTTATATTTATAATCTCCATAACAATATTCATGAGATAATACATATATTTTCACAATTTCTTCCTCCTTGAAAAATAATCTTTCACATCATCAAAAATCTTCTTATTCATCTTTAGGAGCACATTTTGATTTAAAGCCTTTTGTATAGTAATCTTTTCCATTATCATTGTTTTTATTTCTAAATCCATTAGGACAATCTTTTAAATCCAGGTTTTTCTACTAATTCTTTTATTATACTCTCAGCTTTTTCTTTGCTTGACAAAAAACCAATTAACTTTTTCATCTTTTTCTTTCATTTATATGATACAACATATAGACTTTCTTTATTTTAGACTCCATGTTTTGTACCTCCTCTTTTTAGATGGTTTTTAGACTACTATAATTAGATTTTAAATTTTATTTTCCATTTTAGATAATCGCTTTTATCTCTAATCCAATCTAAATGTCTATTATATAAATATATATAATTTTTCTTCAGTATAATACTCCTGTGGAGAAATATTATTTTTACTCCTTGAAGAATACAGGGACTATCTTCTGGAAAAATCTAATTTAACCCTAAAGATCATTTAATTCTATAAGCCCTTGTATAATATTTTTTTATTTAATTGTGGAAAATTTTTCTTTATATACACTAACTTCCATTTTTCAAATGCTAATTTATATTCTGATTCTTCTATATTAGCAAGTTCTTGAACTAGAGAAGCTATTTCTTGGTATTCATCTCTGTCACTTCCTACTATTCTTAAAAATTAATTTATTTTTCATCAAATTCTTCCAATGAAAAAAATTTATTATATCATCATAGCTTAATTCATTTTTAAATACTTCACTTCCTAAACATCCAATATGAATTACTTTCCAGTTAATTTTTAAATTATTGCTTTTTAAAATCATCTAAAGTTATCATATCCCTCTTACTTCTTCTATATTGTATACTTTAAGAATTTTTCTAGCTATTTTAATTTCTTCATTTTTTCTATTTCATATAACTCATTATATGAGTTTTTAAAAAAATTTTCATTTATTTTTTTCAGCTAAATCTTGAGCAGATATTTTTTTGATAATTCTCTATAATTCTATTTGTTTCATAAGAATATTCATTGCTAAAAGAAATATCCATTATTTTTAAAGGATCCCATAGATTTATAATTTTTATTAATTTTTTTATACAAGTTAATATAAATATCTACTTTTTTTGATTTTTGAAAAATAATTTTTAGTATCATAATAATTAGGTAGAATAAAAATTTAATTTATATTCTTTTACTTTTTCTCTATAATCTTACTTGCTATATCCTCTTCAATATCTTTTTTTTGACTTATATTCATTTGAGAAAATAATATTCAAATATATTTCTTATCTCTTGAGCTAATGATTTTTATCTATATTTTCTATTATTTACTACTAAATTTCTTATTCCTTTTGTTTCTGTTTCATATTCATCTGTCTGGACAAAAAGTCTGTTAACCCCATTGGATCCCATGAAATTTATAATTTCTTTTTATTTCATTGCCAAATTCTATCAATTCTATTAACTCTATCAGTTTTTCTTTATTATTTAATATCATAATCCCACCTTATAGTATTTAATTTTTCTTTTTAAAATCTACTTCTATATTGATGATTAACTACTCAAAGTTCAATATCATTATGTTTCAAAAATTCCTTTTACCTTCTTTTTCAACTTCTTCCGCTTCCTCCATAGGTATTTCATATCTGACCATAATATTCTTCAGTTTCATCTTTAAATAGAAATGTATTTTTATAATTTTTAAACTATTCTCTGTTTCTTCTATTTTTGATATCCATAAGATTTTACCTGCCCTTAAATAAGTTTTTAATTAAAAAGGATATTTTTACAAGCTTAAAATTAGACCCATCTATATTAAGTCCAACTTTTTGTAGTAATATATCCCTCTTTTATTTTAATCATATTTAATTTCTTTATATCGAACGTTTTTAGTTCTTATTTAATTTTACTATTTTTGTACAATTTTACAAGTTTTTCTAGTTTTTTTCAATAAAAAAATGACACCAAAAACAAAATTATTTTCAGTGTCATTCTTTATTATTCAGTATTTAGTTTTATTCTTTTTACTTTTTGATAACATCTATGATAGAACCATCTCTATATTGAACTACACCAACTATTTCATCAGTGAATTCAACAGGATCAGGTTTACCAGTTAATTGCTCTGCCATTTCTTTCATTTCTTCAATAGTTTTTTTAATTCAACTCCCAGCTTTTTGTTAAAGTTTCTATTAAATCTTTTCTTCTAGGATTTACTACTATTCCATAGTCAGTACAGATAACATCTACTGCTTCTCCTGGAGTACATACAGTTGTAACCTTATCAACTATTATAGGGATTCTTGCTCTCATAAGAGGTGCTAATATTACACTGATTCTAGCTCCAGCAGCTGTGTCTTGGTGTCCTCCAACTGCTTGGTTTATAGTACCATCAGACTTAGTCATAACATTTACATTGAAGTCCTTATCTATTTCTAAAGCACTTAACATAACAAAAGTTAAGTTATTCACAGCAGGTCCTGGAGTATTAGGATTAGCATAGAATGATGCTGATATTTCATAATGTCTAGGGTTTTCAGCTATTGATCTTACTGCATCTAAATCAAATGATTGAGTATCATATAGAGCATCCATTAAACCTTCTTCATGTAAGCTAACTAATTGAGAAGTTATTCCTCCTAGTCCTAAAGAAGCTTTTATGTTTTGTTTTATCATTTCTTCTTTTAAAAGTTTTGTAACTGATAAACTTGCTCCACCTGTACCTGTTTGATAAACAAATCCATCTTTAAAATATCCTGAGTTAACTATTACATCAACTGCATTTTTAGCAATTAATAAATCTCTTGGATTATCAGAATCTCTTATTGCTCCTGAAACTATCTTTTTAGGATCTCCTATACTATCCACAACTACAACAGTATCAACTAAAGTTTGGTCTATACTAGCTGGTAAGTTAGGGAAAAGGAACTAGATTATCTGTAATAGCTATAACATGGTCTGCATATTGAGCATCAACTATTGCATATCCCATAGATCCACAAGCACTCTTACCTATTCTTCCATTCATATTTCCCATTTCATCACAACTAGGTGCTGCAATAAAAGCAACATCTATATGTAATTCTCCATCTTCAACTGCTCTTGCTCTTCCACCATGGCTTCTTATAATAACAGTGTTTTTAAGTATACCTTTTGAAATTTCATCTCCTAATAGGTTCACGAAGTCCACTTGATTGAATTCCTGTAACAACTCCACTTTTTATATGGTCAATAACAGATCCATGGCAAGATGATAAATGAACTATGAGCTAAAGTGTAATATCTTTGATTCCCATTTTAGATATAATATCTAAAACTCTCATTATACAACAGTATCTCCATTTCTCATATGGTGGTGGAAAAGATATACTCATTCCATCTTTTAATCCTGATTTTTAATTGCTTCTTCTATGCTGGCAACAAGTTTCTTTTTCATCTTGAATTCTCATTCTTAATTTTGCTCCAGCTTTACTTTTTAGTTGGTTTTATTGCGTCAACACCTTTAAAAGGAACTAATTCTCCAATTCCTTCTAAGTATTCAGGAATTTCTCTACCGACTGCATTTTTATTAAATTTCATGATTAGTCCTCCTTTGTAAATCCCACTAGCTTTTTGCTAAATCTAGCACTCTTTGAGCTCTCATAATAATTGGGTTATCAACCATTTTACCATCAACAGATATAACTCCTGAACCCTTAGCTTCAGCTTCTTTTTGCTCCATTTATAATTTCTGATTGATTTTTCAATTTCTTTTTGGCTAGGTGTATAAATTTCATGTACTATTCTAACTTGCTTAGGATGTATACAAGATTTTCCATCAAATCCTAAATCTTTAATGAACTGTACTTCATTTCTAAAACCTTCTATGTTATTAACATCTGAATAAACAGTGTCAAAACACAATTCCTGCATTTCTAGCGAGAAGAACTATCGCTTCTCTTGCATAGTATAGTCTCCCAACCATGTTTACTTCTTGAAGTTTTTAAGTTAGTAACATAGTCTTCTGTTCCCAGAGCTATTCCATAAGTCTTTTACTTGCAAGAGCTATTTCTTTAACATTCTATAATTCCGCAACACTTTCTATAGACTGCCATTAGTAAAGTTTCTCCTTCTTTACCAATTTCTCTTTCAACTCTGTGATAAGTTTATCCACAGCAACTATTTCATCTGGATTATCGAGTCTTAGGAGTCTTATTACATCTACTCCAGCTTTTTACTATTGCTCTTATGTCATCTGCTCCAAAATGGAGTGTCGGTCCATTTACTCTTACAACTCTTTCAGTTGTTTTTGTAATCTATAGCTTTTAATGCTTCAGAAAACTAAAAATCTAGCAGCATCTTTTGATTTACGCTATTGCATCTTCTAAGTCAATCATTATAGAGTCTGGTTTATAGATATGAGCATCTGTAATCATTGACGGATTGTTTCAGGTAGAAACATCATTGTTCTTCTTAATCTATCTCTAATTGCCATAATTCCTCCTAAAATTTATATTCTTTAGATTCAGCAAAGCTCTGTATACTGCAGCCTTTAGTTCTTGCTATAAGAGCATAATTTAATGCACCCTTATCCACAACTTTAACAGAAGCATTTTCAACTCCCAATTCCTTTATAGTGTTAAGCACAGTTTCTGTAATTTGTCATCAAATTGTCTTTTTACTGAGCTTGAAACATCAATGCACAATCCACCTTCATTGTGCAGGTTCAACAGTTATCATAGCATCACTTGATTCTAATGTTCCAGCAATACCAACAGTAAAACCATAACTACCTCCTTAACTTCGTATAAATGTCTCTTCATCCGTTAACAAATGTCTCGAACCTCACGACTGACACCCTACGAGTGCTAGGTTGCGGGTTCTAAAATCTTTAAAAATCTTTAAAAATTTTCTAAGAAGTTTTGATAGCTTCACACTACCCTTATTCTTTTAGGTGTGTTTCAACTCCACCTCTATTGTATAGGACATAAGTCCACAACTTACTTTTTCTAGAATGTGATGCTCCATTACAATCTGCATTTATAAGTTTACCTGCGCTTGTTTGATATAGTCCTCTTTTTATTCTTTTTCCACTAGAATATATATTCTTGCGGATTTTCTTTTTATCATATGTTGGAATTTCATCTCCATCAAAAGAAACTTGCTTTTGATGTATAACTCTCTTCTGTAGTTTAAATTCTATTCCATATAGTTTACATAGATATATTAATTTATCTTAATTTTTCCATATGGTATATTTACAAAGTTCTGATTATTTATACTTCCTATATTTGAATTTCTTTGAAAATCTTCATTATATCCTAGAACTAGTTTTCCTATATCATTATTAAGACAATAATTTACAATTGTTCTTGCTGCTTTTGAAAGATAATCATTTATACGATTATTTCTCTTTCTGGTTATTCTCTTTGTCTTAATGTTGTGCGCTCAATCTTTTGCTTATCTTTTATACTTTGTAATTTTGCATTTATCTTATTATAGTATTGATTTATTGATTTTAATTTTTCTACCATCTATTATGAATGAAGCTCCAGTATTTGTAGCACAAGTACAAAGATTATCTATACCTAAATCAATTCCTAGTACATTTTCTTTTATTTAATTCCTTTGAACTTCTTTTACTTCATAAATGTATTGAATTTCAAAGTACCTAGAATGTTGTTTTGGTATTATTCTAATTTCTTTTTATCTTCTTGTCTTTTAATACTGATGGTAGCTTAACTTTTAACTTCCTGATGAGTTTTTCTTAAAAAGAATTTGAATAAGGAACTATCAGCATATCATCTTTTAATCTAACAAAACCTATAACAGAGTTGTAAAACCATCTTTTAGCAAGATAATTAGGTAATTTTATTTTACTGTTATATTGACCATTCTTAGCAAGTTTTAAAAGTGCAAAGAATGATTTAAAACTTTCATCTACTTCTTTCAAAATTTGTTGAGCCATATTAGAATTTAATTTTTGTAATTCTCACTATTTTTAAGTATTTTATAGTTTTCATTATAGCTAAATACTTTTTATTTTTAAAATAGTGTTGTCTAACATTATATATAAGCTGATTTTTAAATTCTTAGCTATATGGCACAAATATTTTAAATTTTCTAAACTCTTTTTGCTAAGATGTTTTACTTGTTGTTTTAATGTTAAATACATATATAATCACCTCCTTTTTATCAGAGATATTATACCATATATTCTACATTTTATCTACTAAAAAGTAATGTTTTTATTTATTTTTAAACATTTTTAAAGCTTTTTAAAACCCCACAACAGTGGGGAAGCGTCGTTCATAAGTGCTACTACTTATACAGTTCTCTTAGCATATATACTCCTAATAAATTAAGAGATTAGCTATGAACTTCTTGTTATCTCTAACGGCACAGACTATATCTTATCCATAGTGTATCTCAAACACCTTTGAGGCAAAACCACTTCCAATACCAATCGCTTGTATTGTACTCCCTCACGAGGATAGCTCGTTGAACTTTCCTTTTCAGGCTTAGCTGCTGATTGTCTATTATCATAATGTTTAGTGACTTTAACCCTTCAAATAAGCACCATCGTATATCTACCTGCGTTTCGCACACCACACACACCTTGATAAAGCCATATCTCTCACCCTAGGCATTATGTATGTCAGGTTAGGCTACTCAGCCTCAAGAGTTCCCAGCAGTTCTAGCCTTCTGTTGCACAGACATTTTGCTCCGTGTCTACATACAAGCCTCCCTAGCTTACCAAAATCCTCTGTGCAACCACATACCTCACGAGTACTATTGCTCCATGACTCACCACTTCTACGAGGTGCTAGAGCCACGAGTGTTATTACTATGTAACCATTTACATTGTCAAAATTAGCGAAATCTGAAACCGGCCACCAGCACCTATATTTTCTTTTTCTATGAAAATACCAATTTTAACTTTTGACACAGAACCTTTAACATTTTCTTTACTACATGTTTTCCATTGAAACATAATCAAGCTCCTAGGACAGGGACCTGAACTCCTTTAAAGCGAGCGTACTCACTCCATCGCAATTTACTATGCTGTGCCCATCCAAACAGACATATAGCATAACAAAAGACATACAAGCTGTTTCAAAATCTAAAGTCTAGAAAACCCTCTACTCATTGATACCATCCAGCAAAACTCATTTCACAGCTGGCAGAAAATAGCAAGTCCCTCTCATAACCTGTAAATTCATATGCTCGTGCCTCCATAGGTAGAAACACTGGTGGTAGCTTCCAACTCATTTGGGTAAGTGGCTTCTTTATAGCTACATGTCTTTTGGTCACTTAAAACTTTGAGGTCCAATTTCTTTATTTTCTAAATGCACACACCTAAAACAGCAGTAAAATCTCTAGAAAAATAGTCTCCTTGTAGTGTTGATACCCTTTGTAGCTTCGTACATTTCTTTTCTAGCTGGCCTTTCAACTTCTCTCTTAAGTCTTTATCAGGACAAAGAAAAAGTTTCTCTTGTCCTGTAATCAAAAGCACTCAAAGAAATAGTTGAGGTAGCGCCAAACCTTGAATCAATAAACATATAAAATTCAATGTCTCTGTGCGAACCATTACTAAGACGACCAACAAGTCCTGTCTTTGGCTTAGACTGCTAACCTCATATAATGTGAGCTTTTGTTGCCAAAGCGCGTAACATGTATTCATTTATTTCATATTTCTGTTAAGAAATTCCAGTGCAACTTGAGAATAGAGGCACAGATAGTACATCTTCTACACTTTGCAAATTCTACTTTCTTCTTTTAACTTATCGTATTCAGGTGCTAACTTATCATATGGTCTTCCTGTAAATACTTCTGCTCCCTATAATAGTATTCCTTTATTTCATCTGATATAGGCACTGGACTCTTACCTCAAGACCTCTATATAGTTCTTTATTTCATTAGGTATTAATTTATATCTTTGTCAGTTAAGATGTTGAATATAGCGAGTTCCAACCATTTGGCTTAAAGGGGTAACTAGAAGTTGGATATCCTAAATCTGCTCTCACTCTTTGGGATTTCTCTTAAAACATCTTCATATTTATGTTCTGCTTTTCTTTGCATTTTTAGTTGAGACAGGAAGTTGAATAACATTCCTCCTGGTAATTGATACTCAACTATTTGGTTGCAGTCATAAGAGCTTGAGGATTTAAAATTCTCTTGTAAAATATTTAGCTCTTATAGGTTTGAAATATTCTGCTATTTCTTTTCAATAAATCTAAATCAAATCCTGTTTCTCTTTCAGTTCCTTGTAAAAGTTCTAACAAGACTTTCTGTAGCTGGTTGAGAAGTTCCTCCTGATAGTGGAGATGCATGCAGTATCTACCATATCTGCTCCAGCTCAATAGCTCTAAGGTAAGTCATGCTTGCAAGTCCAGCTGTTGCATGAGTATGAACTTCAACAGGTACTCTTTAAAACAGATTTTTAAAACTGAAACACTAATTCATAAGCAACTTCTGGTAATAAAGATTCCAGAGCATATCTTTTATAGCTGTAAGTCTGCACCTATTTCTTGCATTTCTAAAGCTAGATTTTCTATAGTATATCCAGTAGTATGACCAGGACTTATAGTATAACTCATAGCAAGTTGAGCATCCTCCCTCATATGTAGCTTCACAAGCTGTCTTTAGTTACGTCACATCATTTAAAAGCATCAAATATACGAACTATATCAATACCATTTTTCTATAGATTTTTGCCAAATTTTTCCTTAATATCATCAGGATAATTACGATAACCTAAAAGATTTTGACCTCTTAATAACATTTTGAAGTTTAGTGTTTTTAGCTCTCTTTTGATCTCTCTTAATCTTTCCCAAGGATCTTCATTTAAAAGATCTTGAGGGGCAGCATCAAAGTTGCTCCTCCCCCATTTCTAATGAGATGGTAACCAACACTGTCCCAATTTTTCAATTATTGGTAACATTTCAGCTGTTGTCATACGTGTTGCCATAAGTGATTGGTGTCCATCTCTTAAGCATGTTTCCATAATTTTAATCTTTGTTCATTCCCGTCCTCCTAATCTAAACTAAGTTATCTTTGAGAATGAATTAGCAGCTAGATTCTTACCAGTTGTAATACTTATAATTATAATATTACGAAGCAACAAACTAAACATTAAAGATCCTAGTACTAACATCATAGCTCCTCCTCATACGAGAAGATATTTGAGCAAATGACATAAGATCCATTCTATCAGCAGCTCCTAGAACTGCAACATCTCCAGCTCCTCCTCTATTTGCCATACAAAGTCCAGCAGTGATAGCAGCTTCAACAGGTAGAATTTTCATTTTTCTAGCAACTAACATAATAAGTCCCTGCTGCTCCTAAAACTATTGCAAGAGCAATTAATATATTGAGAAGGTGCTCCTGCTGCTATACTCTTTTACATCTGTTGAAATCAACAGCAGCCATCAGTATCCAAATTGATGCTTAGAGAAGAAAAGTTTGCATTCTTTTGCTCAGCTTTGTTTATCAGGAACCATTAGCAACATCAGTTTCAAAGAGTTGGAAAACTAAAACGAGTGTAAATCAAATCCTATATTAAGACTTTCCCAAAACTTCTCCTAGGATATGAGCTACCATAAATAAAACTCCTGTTATATAAATGCAGCAGTTGTATCTGTAAGTTCAGGTTTAACTTCCACTTCTTTATCTCTTATAGCTTCTTTTGAATTATCTATAATTAATTCTCATTTCCAGTTAGAATTAGGTTTAGCTTCTCCTACTAAGTAAAGCTCCACATAATATTGCCATAAACGTTAGCTATACTTAAGATAGAGATAGCAAATCCAAACCATTCTGATGCAGGTCTACCAGTTTTTGGCTGCCCACATTTCAGACATAGGTACAGCTCCTGCCCCAGATTCCTCCACCCTATTATTGAAGTACATAGTTCATCTTAACATCAAGTGGTGATTTTCCAAAAATACTCCTACAAGTATTCCTCCGTGATGTTCTAACACCCAATTATAATTAATGGAATATATCCACTGATATTGATTTGAAAAGAGTCTTTCTATCAACTGTTAAACTGATCCAACAATCAGAGCAGGTATAAAACATTTCCAAAAGTTTACAGGTTAGCTTACCATAGAAAATATTTATAGCCTTTCATAAAGTTTTTCAGTACTAAATGATAAGTTCCAAATACAGCAGCCATAAAGAAAACTAAGATAGTTCCTCCACCTACAAAGTCATTCCATATAGGGATTCTATCTCCAATTTCTCCAAATAAAAGACTAAATACAGCTAAAGCTGAAAACATAATCAAAAAGTTTGGGTCTTAAAAACTTCCTGGTTCCTTCTTTATCTAATCCAAAAAGGTACATACACAACTATAGCAACAACTCCAATGCTGCAAGAACATAGGTAAGCTTATTCCACCCCATTTTGATTCTTTCGGATCAAATACTTTAAAATCGCCATTCAACACTCTCCTTCATAATAAAAATTAATAATAAATTTGTCAAAATATTGTATAATTTTCCTTTATTATACTATTTATATATAGTTTTTGTAAAGCAACATAAAAACTTTTAAAAATTTTGAAAATATGGTAAAATAAAGATGTTAAAAAGTGCTCTGACAAAAATTAAAAACATTAATTTTTGATTACAGAAAAATAGAATAGAAATAGGATAGTGATTATGAAGAAAAACAAATGCAATAAGAGAATTAGAAACACACAAAATAGAACACATTGTTAGAGAATATGAAGTTGACGAAGCTCATTTAGATGCTTTGTCAGTAGCAATAAAAACTAATGAGGACATCAGCAAGAATATTTAAAACTTTAGTTTTGTTAAACGAAAAAGAAAGAAATGATTGTAGCTTGTATTCCAGGTTTAGAAAAATTAGATTTATTAGCAAAAATTTTCAGGAAGTAAAAAGTTGAAATGTTACCAATGAAAGATTTATTTTCTATGACTGGTTATTTAAGAGGAGGTTGCTCTCCTATAGCTATAAAAAGACATACTGCCTTTCATTCACAATTCAGCTACTGACAATGAAACTATTTTTAATAAGCGGAGGTTTGAGAGGGTTTACAAATAGAAATCTCCACAAAAAATTAATTGACTATTTAAATTTAAAAGTTGCTGACATTATTGAATAGTATTGTTTACTGTGATATAATTATTTAGAAAAATATAGATTAAGATTTAAGGAGTGAAAAATTAATGTTTGATGAAAAATTATGGAGTTAGAGCTTGCTGGAAGAACTTTTAAAAAGTATCTACTGGTAAAATCTCTAGACAATCTAGTGGAGCTATTGTTATTCAATACGGTGATACAGTAGTTTTATCTACTGCTAACCGTAGTAAAGAAGCTAGAAAAGGAGCTGACTTTTTCCCTTTAACTGTTGACTATGTAGAAAAATTTCTATTCTACTGGTAAATTTCCCTGGAGGTTTTAATAAAGAGAAGGAAGACCTTCAACAAATGCTACTTTGATAGCTAGACTTATTGACAGACCAATAAGACCAATGTTTCCCTAGATGGTTTTCAACTATGATGTACATATTGTTAATACTGTTCTATCATATGATGAAAGTCAACACGCCTGATTATTTAGGTATAATTGGTTCTTCACTTGCACTTATGATTTCTGATATTCCATTCTTAGGGACCTGTTGCTGAGGGTTATAGTTGGATACAAAAATGGAGAATTTATCTTAAATCCTTCTCCTGCTGAATTAGGAAGAAAGTGAACTTGACCTTTCTGTTGCTGGAACAAAAGATGCTGTAAACATGGTTGAAGCAGGAGCAAAAGAATTAGATGAAGAAACTATGTTAAAAGTTATTATGTTTGTACATGACAAATATCAAAAAAATCTGTGAATTTCAAGAAGTTTTTGCTAAAATTATATGGAAAAAGAAAATATAGAATTTACAAAAGAAGAAGTTTTACCTCTTGTTAAAAGATTTCATAGATACAAATGGACACAAAAGATTACAAGAAGCTGTATTAACTACAGGTAAGAAAAAAACAGAGAAGAAGCTGTTGATTCTTTAGAAGAAGAACTATTGAATAAATTTGTAGAAGAAAATTATCCTGATGTTCCTGAAGAAGAATTACCAGAAGATGTAATTACTGAATTTAAAACTTACTATCACGATTTAATGAAAAATATTAGTAAGAGAAGCTATTCTATATCATAAACATAGAGTTGATGGAAGAACTACTACAGAAATTAGACCTTAGATGCACAAATTAATGTTTTACCTATTCCACATGGTTCAGCACTATTTACTAGAGGAGAAACTCAATCTCTTGCTATAACTACATTAGGAACAAAAAGCTGATGAACAATTAATAGATGATTTAGAAAGAATATTATAAAAAATTCTACCTACACTATAACTTCCCACCATACTCAGTTGGAGAAGTTGGAAGAATGGGATCACCTGGAAGAAGAGAATTAGGGACATGGTTCACTTGCTGAAAGAGCTTTAAGATATGTCATCCCTAGTGAGGAAGAATTCCTTACACTATAAGAGTTGTTTCTGAAATAACAGAATCTAATGGTTCATCTTCACAAGCTTCTATCTGTGGAGGTTCATTATCACTTATGTCTGCTGGAGTTCCTATAAAAGAACATGTTGCAGGTATAGCTATGGGACTTATCAAAGAAGGAGAAGAATTCACTGTTTTAACAGATATAATGGGTCTTGAAGACCACTTAGGAGATATGGACTTTAAAAGTTGCTGGTACTAAGTCTGGTATCACAGCTCTACAAATGGATATAAAAAATCACAGGTATAACTGAAGAAATTATGAGAATTGCTTTAAATCAAGCTCATGAAGCTAGAATTCAAATATTAGAAGTTATGAACAATACAATTTCTAAACCTGCTGAATTAAAAATCTAATGTACCTAGAATTCAACAAATTACTATTCCAAAAGATAAGATTGCTGTTCTTATTGGACCAGGTGGAAAAAAATATTAAAGGTATCATAGAACAAACAGGTGCTACTGTTGATATAACAGATGATGGACTTGTATCTGTTTTTGCTAAAAGATGCTGAAGTTTTAGAAAAAAACTTTAAAACTTATAGATTCTTTTGTTAGAGAAGTTGAATACAATGAAGTTTATGAAGGACGTGTTGTATCTATAATGAAATTTGGTGCCTTTATGGAAATACTACCTGGTAAAGAAGGTTTATTACACATATCTGAAATTTCTCCTGAAAGAGTAGAAAAAGTTGAAGATGTACTTTCAGTTGGAGATGTTTTTCAAAGTTAGAGTTATTTCTATGGAAGGTGGAAAAAAATCTCTTTAAGTAAGAAAAAGTTTAATTTTTAAGTTTCGGAGGGTTTTATGAATTTACCTAATAGATTGACTATGATTAGATTTATATTGGCTATCCCTTTTTATAATATTTTTTTACAAGAATCTGATTCAAGTAAATATGGTTTTATCTTTTAGAATGATTGCCCTTGTAATATTTGTTATAGCATCATTAACTGATTTCTTTGATGGTTATATTGCGAGAAAAATACAATCTTATAACTGATTTTGGGAAAAATTATGGATCCTCTTGCAGATAAGATACTTGTAATCTCAGCTCTTGTAATATTTGTTCAACTTGAATATATTCCAGGTTGGATGTCTATTATTGTATTAGCTCGTGAATTTTTAATCAGTGGAATCAGAATACTAGCAGCCGCTAAGGGGGAAATTATAGCAGCTGGAAATCTAGGAAAATATAAAACAACTAGTCAAATGCTTGTTGTTGTAATTGCTTTAGCCATAGGACCTATAGGTTTTAATCTAGCTAGTCATTTCTTTACAATAGCTGAAGTTTTAATGTTGATTCCAGTTATCTTAACAATATGGTCAGGTTGGGAATATACATTTAAGGCATAAACATTATTTTTTTAGAACAATAGAAAAGAGGAGATTATGCCACTTTTAACATATTCACTTATAACAATATTAAATAGAATGCTTTTTGTTTGTCTATATTCTAATAATGGTTAGAATTTTCTTACCCTTTTACCAATAGATGATAAGTACATTGATTTTATTTATGATTTGACTGACCCTATATTAAAACCATTTAGAGACTTTTTGATAAATTTGTAGATTTACCTGTTGACTTTTTCACCAATGCTTCTAATTTTTAACTTTAGGAGTTATACAAAAGATTTTAGTCAAAAATAATTATTGCTTTAACTTGGTATATATCATAAGAGGCTATTGCAGAATAAAGTTTTGCAATAGCCACTTTTTAATAATTTAAAAATTTTAAAAATGGAGATTTTATGGAAAAATTGGAAACGATTATCATATCCCTGTCTTGTATTATGAAACTTTAGATAATCTTGTTATAAATCCTGATGGTGTATATATAGACTGTACTCTTGGAGGAGGAAGTCACTCTGAAGGAATATTTAGAAAGATTATCTGATAAAGGTCTTCTTCATCTATAGATCAAGATAGTAATGCAATAGAATATTCTAAAAAGAGATTAGAAAAATATGCTTTCTAAAATGGAAGGTTCTAAAAGGGAAATTTTGAAAATATAGATACTCTAGCCTATATGGCTGGAATTGATAAAGTAGATGGAATACTTATGGATATAGGTGTTTCTTCTAAAACAACTAGATGAGGCTGATAGAGGTTTTCTCATATAGATATGATGTAAAATTAGATATGAGAATGAACACAGAGCAAAAATTATCTGCCTATGATGTAGTTAATACTTATTCTGAAGAAGAATTATCAAGAATAATTTTTGAATATGATGAAGAAAGATTTGCTAGAAAAATTGCAAAATTAATCTGTGAAAATAGAAAAATTAAGCCTATAACAACAACTTTTGAATTAGTTGCTTTAATTAGAAGAGCCTATCCTGAAAGAGCTTCAAAGCACCCTGCTAAAAAGACTTTTCAGGCTATCAGAATTGAAGTCAACAGAGAATTAGAAGTTTTAGAAAATGCAATGTCTAAGGCTGTTGAACTTTTAAAAGTTGGAGGAAGATTAGGAATAATTACTTTCCACTCATTAGAAGATAGAATAGTTAAAAATAAATTTAAAGACTTAGCAACAGCTTGTAAATGTCCTAAAGATATTCCTATTTGCATGTGTGGTGGAGTAAAGAAATTTGAAGATTATTACAAGAAAAGCCTATAATACCTGTAGAAGATGAATTAAAAAATAATAATAGAGCTCACTCTTCTAAAACTTAGAATTTTAGAAAGGATTTTAGATTAATATGAAATACTTAGCTTTACTTACTTTTTATTGCTGTTGTCTTTTGATTTGGCTTTTTCAATATACAAAACTTTAAGAGAAGTTACAGAACTTGAAAAAGCAATTAAAAAGCTAGCAAATGAAAACTTTAGAAGAATTAGATAAAAGACTTAGATAAAAAAATTATTTACTATGACAGTAAATTAGACTTAGATAAAATTAAAAAAGAGATATGGAAGCCAAAGGAATGAAAGTGACTGAAGAAGTAGTTTTACTTTTGAAATTGAGGAATAAAATGTTAAAAAGTAGCTGATATTATACAAATAAAAATTGATAAAAATAGTCTTTGGTGGAGAAGGACTAGGATATTACAATGGTTTTGCTGTTTTTGTTCCTATGTCTCATACCTGAAGATGAACTTGAAATAGAAATTATTTCTGTAAAAAACTTATGCTAGAGGTCTAATTAAAAATATTATCAAGGCTTCACCTGAAAGAATAGATAGCCATAAATTTACTTTTGAAGATTTCTATGGCTGTGATTTTGCTATGCTTAAATATGAAAGTCAATTAAAATACAAAAACTTATGGTTGAAGAAGTTATGAGAAAAATTGCAGGGACTTCCTGATATAGAAATTTCTGATGTCCTAGCAAGTGAAGATGTATATAACTATAGAAATAAAATTATTGAGCCCTTTTTCTGTCTATGGGAATAAAAAATTATTACAGGTTTTTTTAAAAAGAAAAAGTCATGAAGTTTTTGAGGTTGATGAAAAATATTAAATTCTAAATTAGGTAATAGAATTATAAAAGAATTAAAAAGAAATTTTAAATAAAAATAAAAATCTCTGTCTACAATGAAATTACTCATAAAGGACTTTTAAGAAATGTAATGATAAGAACAAATTCTAATAATGAAGCTATGCTTGTTCTTATTATTAACTCTAACAAGATTACTGAAAAATATTAAAAATCTTTTTATTTAGACTTAAGAGAAAAATAGAAGAAATTAAAATCTATCTATATTTCTTTAAACTCTAAAAAGACTAATACTGTCATTGGAGATAAGAATATTTTTATCTATGGTGAAGAATCTATAAAAGAAAATCTAAATGGAATAGAATTTCATATATCACCTACTTCATTTTTTTCCAAATTAATGTAAAGCAAGCTAAAAGATTGTATGATATAGCGATAAATTTCTTTGACAATATAGATGATAAATATATTGTTGATGCCTATTCAGGTACAGGTACTATTGGAATGATAATGGCAAAGAAGGCTAAAAAGTCTATGCTATTGAGATAGTAAAAATCTACTAGTGAAGATGGAGAAAAACTGCTAAAGAAAATGGAATAGAAAATATTGAGTTTATTAAATGAGCTATGTTGAAAAGAATTAGTCAATCTTATAAATGCTAATCAAAAGAATAGATACTATTATATTTTGACCCTCCAAGAAAGGGATTAGAGCTTCTATCATAGACAAGGTTGCTGAACTTAATCTAAAAGGAAGTTGTATATATTTCTTGTAATCCTCAACATTTGCAAGAGATGTGAAGCTATTTTCTGAAAAGGGCTACGTTTTTAAAGAAAACTACAAGCTGTGGATATGTTCCCACAAACTAGCCATATTGAGTGTGTGGGGACTAATATACAAAATTTATTATAGAAAATATTAGGGGATTCATAGATGGTATACATATATATTGAATATGTATAGTTCTTATTATAGCAATATACATATTTATAGTTTTTAAAAATAGACTTCCATAGAAAAATTTCAATATTGAAAAAGAAAAGATACAAGACACCTTAGAAAAATCATCTAATGACTTGGTAATTAAAATCGAAACACTCCCAATAGAAGCTATTAAAGATGAAAAACGACCTTATTGAAATTACTGATAATAAGGTACTTGCCTGAGTAAATAATTTAATTCCAGGTTTAATACAAACTGGAAACACAGCTAACAACTTAATACTAGCTGCTCAAGCTACAAAAACGAAGTATTGTATAGAGCAATTATTCCAGCTGGAACAAAAATTAGCTAATTCAAATACAATGAATGGAGCTGTACGTGGTTTCATTAATGGATCAAAAGGAATTCAAGAGCATGCTAATTTTGTAGCTGTTGAAGTAAATCAAATGGAGCTATTCCTATTACACCAAATTCTTTAGTTGCTGCAATGAGTGTTGCTTCAATAATTGTTGGACAATATTACATGACTCAAATTAACTCTGAGTTAAAAATTATAAGCAATGGAATATCTCAATTACAAAATTTTTCAAAACAATGAATATCGAAGTAGAGTACTCTCATTGGTTACCCATGTAAAGAAGATTGCTGATTTTCAAACAGAAATTTTAGAAAAATGATGAGCTTCGTTTATCAAAGATTTTACAACTTGATAGCTTAGAAGAAGAATGTACCAACTGCTTGGACAAGCTAATCTTACATTAATAGACTTTACAAAAAATCTAAACTTAAGTATAAAGAATATGAAAATATATTAGGAAAGTGTACAAGAGTGGTTTATGTATCAAAAAAATCATTACTTGATATTTTATGCAAAATTTCTGATTTGAGATACACCTTATATCTAGGTGTTGTTTCAAGAGAACAGTGTATAGCAATATTACCTATATACTCAAAATATGTATCAGATACACAAAAACGACTGACTACTTGGCATGAAGGAGTTGCTGACCAATTAGGTATTGATATAGAAAAAGGGCATAGAAAAAGAAGTGGTATTAATGGAACTTTTTCATTCCATTATAGGATTTATAGCGAATAATGATAGCTATAATTTTTAAGAGTATGGAAAAGAAAAACCATTGACATGATTAAAGAACAAGAGTTAGGGCATAATAAAAACTACCCTATAGACACTTCTGAATTATATAATGAAGATGTTCAATTAATTGCAAAAATAGAAAAATTTACTATCTCCTAATATCACATCTAAATAATAACTAATATATTGAACAAAGTCATCATAAATAAAGGTTGTTTGTCAAATAGTGTTGATAAAAAGTTTAGACTATGACGACTGACATAATTAAGAGAATTTTTGAGAATAAAAACTTAAAAATTCTCTTTTGTATTATTAATTAAATATTTTTAAATTACAATATAAAAATTAATTTAAAAGAATATTAAATATTCGTAAATAATTTAAAGTGTGTATTTATTATTGACATTGTACTGAATGATGATATATAATACTACTTAAGTTGATGTTAAATAAAATATTTAAAAATTTTTTTAATAGGGATTTAATAGGGGTTTTTTATACCAAATATCGTAATTGAGGAGTTTGATATTTGGCTTTTTTTATTTTATTTTAAAAAAAAGGGGAGAATATTTATATGGATGCAACAAAAATTTGATAGCTTTGTATGAGGAAGAATACTATGATGAGTATAATGAACATGATGAGTATGAAGATGGATATGACGATAATGATGATGCTATAGATAATTCTAATATGTATTTTCATAATGAAAAATATTTGTATCAGATTAAATGACAACGAAGAAAGAAACGAAAGATTAAAAAAAGAAGTGAAAATGCATTAGTGAAAAAGATTTCCTAAATTAAAAAGAATTACCATCAGACAGTAGAATGCAATTGATCTTAGAAGGAATGTTTCCAGAAGCGTTTTAAAAAAACAAATGTATATTAGAAATTTAACTTTTACTAATGAAAATGGATATGATATAAAAATTCCTAGGAATTAGACCAGAAAGAACTCCTGGAGATTTTATGGAAAAATTATTTACCTGATGGAGTATCATTATTGTTTAAAGGACGTATTGCCAGTAAAGAGTTTATAGTTGAGTCTATATTTGAAATTATGGATACAGAATTGCTAGATTTTGAGGTAGATGTTACTGCTACTCCATATCGTACACCAGAAAGAATTCATGCTAATTTTCTTTATGAAATTTTTGGATGATGCTGATTCTCTTACAGAATATACAGGTGAAAAAAACTAGAGGAATGGAAAGAGTATCTTGCTTGGAAAAAGAGAATTAGCTAGTCGTCAAATTTATGGTTGTAAGTATTTTTAAAGTTGGATTTGATGAAGAAAAGAAAAAGCTTATTTTTTTGGCTTGTATTTAAAAAAATCAAGATGAATTTAAGAGTTTCAAAAAAAGTATCTAAAACAGAGATATTCAAGTTTTTTTGATAATAATTACTCTAAAAAAATAAATGGTATTTTGATTTTATAGGTGATACAAATAATAGAAAAAGGTCTAATAGTATAGACTTAGGTCGTTATAGAGGTATAGTTAATGAATACTACCTTAAAGAAAAATACTGAGTATTTTGAAGATGAATACGAAGATAATTATGATATTACAGAAGAATTGATGAATAGCGACTATGAAGAGGAATACAATCTTGAAAGAAATATTTATAATCTTTTTAAAAAAACCCTTATATAGTCCAAGTAGCCTATGATCTTAATTCTCGTGATCTTGATGAAATAAATCAATGTAGTCTAAAGGATGAAGAAATAACTCAGTATGTATATGACAATGTTTTAGACAATTATTATAAAGATGGATTTTTAGCTTTATCTGCTATTGGAGATTTTGTTCTTATTAGAAGATTTCAACAAGCAATTGAACAACTAGAAAAGGATGAATGTTACTCTCCTAATCTTGCAATGTGGCTATTTAATGTTAGATGTGCAAGAACTCCTGAAGAAGATAATGATGAGAGTATAGATATATGGCTTAATCCTAGAATTGAAAAAAATGAAAATCAAAAAGAAGCTGTCTACAAAATGCTAGCAGCCCCTGATCTTTGCTTAATTCAGGGACCTCCTGGAACTGGTAAGACAACTGTTATAGCAGAAGCTATTTATCAGTTTGTTCATAGAGGGAATAGAGTACTAATTGCATCTCAATCAAAATGATGCTGTGGATAATGCCCCTGAAAGACTTATTGACTCTCCAGAAATCAGAGCTATTAGATTAGGTCAAAAAAAGGAAGAAGAAAAAAAGAAAGACTGAAGATTCAAATACAAGTAAATTTGTTGAAGATGAGGCTCTTAAGTACTATTATCGTGCTTTTATCAACTCAGGTATCAAAAAAATTGGCTTGATTCATGGGATTCTCTTGAAAGTAATGCTGTTCAATACGATACAGATATTCGTGATGCAAGTCTATTTTATGAGGATATTGCAAATTTAAATGATATTTTTATCTGATTTAAATCAACAACAAGATGAAGAAAAAGAAAAAAATTTAACCTTTTAACTGAAGAATTAAAAAAATACAAATGATAGAAATACTAAAATTGAAGAAGATAAACATCAGTATTCTTTAGCGGAAGAATGTTTTAAAAAGGTAACTCTGACTCTCAATTTTATCTATCAGACTATGTACTTAAAAATTTTTGAGGAAAAATTTAAATGAACTTATTGATGATACAATAAAAAAAGGAGTTTTCTTAACTCCGGGTAAACTTGATCTTGATATAATGGGACTTGGTAAAGAACAAGTTTGCATATGTATGATTTCAAAGAAGCTAAAAAAACTATTAAGGAATTATGCGAAAAAAATTAAAAAAATGCTAAAGGAAAAAGACAGCAGTAATAATGGAGAAGTAATAATTTTGAGTCTCAACTAGTTGAAGTAAAGGAGAAATTACTTGATAGCATACAAAATGATGATACAGATGCCATTGCAAAGTATACAAAAGAGATGAAAACTCTTCAGAAAAAAATTGATAAACTTAACTTTTCTTCTTCTATAATTACTATCTCTGATATAGAACGTGCTATTTTTACACAAAGATGTCATTAGTGAAATTGAATCTGGTAATACAGATAAATTGTTTAAAAATATTTGAAGAAATAATAAAAAAACTGGGAACAAGCTGTTAGATATTACTTTGATTGCTACAAAGAAAGCTATGGATTCTTTAGATAAGGTTGATGTTTCTGATATCATAAAAAAAGAGAGATTTCTCAAAAATAATATAAATAAAATAAAAAAAGTGATATAGAAGAAACTATAAGTCAGATTCTGTTCTAAAAAAAGATACTTTACTTGAATTGCGGGAAAAATATCAAATAGAAGCAACATCAGCTAATGATATTATAGAACATATTGAGTCACAAAAAAAGAAAAAAATATAGAACTACTTAGAGAACAAAGTATTATTAGAAGTGATTGGGAAAAAAACAATTAGAAGTTTTAAAGAACGTTTAGATGATGTTGATTCTTTTAAATATGATCAAGAACATTATCAACAAATTTATATAAATGCATGTAATGTTGTGGGTATTTTTGTACTGATAATATGAGAAATCTTTCTGACAATGGATATAATGATTTTGATGTTGTAATTATTGATGAAGTTAGTAAAAGCAACTCCACCAGAATTACTTATTCCATTAATGAAGGCACGTAAAGCCATATTAGTAGGAGATCATAGACAGTTACCACCAATGTTTAAAGAGCATGAGGAATCATATAAAGAAATAACTATAAATCAAGATAGTATACCTGAAGAAATAAGAGACTTACTTACTCAAGAAAAATTTTAGAAGATTTAAAAAAATGGTTACTTCATCTTTGTTTAAGGACTATTTTTGAACAAGCAGATGAAGTGCATAAAACACTCACTACTTGTGCAATATCGTATGCACACAGATATTATGGATATAATTAATAGATTCTATGAGCAACGTCTATCATGTGGAAATTCAGAAGCAATAGAAAAATTAGAGAAAAAATCATAATTTAACCATCAAAGGCATAGATGGAAGTACATTTATAAAAACCAGAGATACATGCCTATTGGATTGATTCTTCTTATACACCAAGTAATATCCCTATTTATGAAGTAAGACCTAATAATAGTACTTCTAATTATAATATTTTTAGAAAAAAATATTGTAATAGAGCTATTAAAGAAAAATAGCTGATGCCTATAAAGAACAAGGGTATAATAAGAATAATCAAAAAAACAGTTGGAGTTATTAGTTTTTATCAAATGCAGGTTAATGAAATTAGAGAGGCCTTTCGTAATGCTAAAAAAACTTATGATTTCTCAGCTATTAATGTAGATATAAACACTGTTGATAGATTTCAAGGTAAAGAAAAAAATATTATCATTACAAGCTTTAGTAAGAAATAATGAAAAAGGAAGAGCTAGTAAGCATGTGGTTGCATTTGAACGTATTAATGTGGCATTTTCACGGGCTCAAGAACTTCTTTTTATTGTAGGAGCAAAACATATGTATGAGAATCAAGCTGTACAACTCCCTAATATGGATATGCCTGGATTTAAAACTGCACCAGTATAAAAAAATATTATGGATGCTTTACATAGAAAGGGGGCTTTTCAAGGACTGTAATAAAAATTATTAGTCCTGAACTTGAGAAAGAAATTATTACTAAATATAAAGAAATAGGTGGTAAATTATGAATTTTACAGAAATAATCCTATCATATCCCTGTATAAAATATAGAGCTGAGGTTTCTCATTTTACTTCTAGAAAAATCTACTGCTATTGAGTGGGTTATTTTAGAAGCTATTAATAAGTGTGAAAAAAATTACCAGATTATTCTGGAATTTCTATTGCTAATTTTTGAAAAAAACTATTTACAATTTCTGATGCTGATTTGTTAATTCGTCCAGTATTAATTTCACTTCAAGATATTGGAGCAATTGTTATTTATGGAATTGATGATGATACTGAACTTAATACAGTTGCTATGAGTAATTTAAGATTAACTCCAACAGGACGTAAAATGCAATCCCTAGGATTATTACCTGGAGTTTCTTCTCAAGAAATTTTTTTCTATTTACTACGATCTTGTAGAAGGAGTCTTAAAGGAAGAAATAAATCTTTATAAGAAAAAAATCTACAGGTATTTCTATCATTGATAATCCAAATGAGTATAAATTTCCAGAAGGGACAATAAGAGAATGGTTTTCAAAAAAATTCAAAATAATAAAAAAACAAAGTAAATTTAATTGGCTTACACCTACTACTAAAATAGAAACTATTTATCCTTTTGGATTCTGAATTATCTTGGAAAAAAATATTACTAGAAAGGTTGAACTTGTTGATGGAATGAAATGGAAAAATTTCTGGTATGGAAGATCAAAAATATAGATGAAATAAGTCTAAAAAAATTTGATAATCCTTATCCAGAGGAATTAAAAAAATTTACCATCTATTGAGATAAAAAAATCCAGATGATGAAATAAAAAAATAGTATCAATTGATGAGATATATAATCTTATAGGAGAATTTATAAAAAAATGATGATTTATTTTGTGTTGAAGCAAAAATATTATCAAGATGTAAAAATTACTCAACCAAATAAAAAATATTAGAATAGGAATAGTATTTGGTGCTGATAAATTTGAAGTTAAAAAAATCAAAAAAATGCAATTAATTATTCATATCCCAGATTGTGAGTTAAATAATCAAGGTTTATATTTTAATACTAGCAACTCAGTAAAAGCTTGTATAACAACTGTATCAGCTGGAGAAGTGTCTAAAGATATCGCAATTGCATATATTCCAAAAAGAATATAAAAAAATAATTTATCTAATGCCATAGTAACTACAGTAGATAAATATTACACTCAAAAATAATATTATATTATTTGCACTTTATGAAATTGGTTTAAAAGACTTATTTTTTTAGAATATGTCACTAACATAATCTCTGAAAAATAAAAGAGCTTGCTGATAAAGCTAAAAATTATTGAATCATTTAATGAAAAAGAGTAAAGATTTTTATGGAAAAAAATGCAATTTTAGCTACAGATAAAGAAAAAAATTTCTCATTGATGAGGACTATATTATTAAGCACAGTAAAAAAATATAAAAAAATGCAAAAAAATAATAAGTGAATATGCTGAAATTAATGCTTTTAAGCAAGATGATTCTTTATTTCAAAAAAATGATGCAAATTGTGATTGAACATGTTGGAATACAGGATTCATTAGAAAATATTTGGAGTTTCTGGAAAAGTAATTGCATCTGCTAAAAAAAGCTCATATAAATTGGATTTCAAAAATGGAATTACACAAATATTTGTACTCTGAAAAAAAGTATTCTTAATTTCTTTAATAGATTTAAAACGGAGAATCTTTTTGAAATAGATGAATACACAATTGTAGAGAAAACTATTCTCAATTTGAAAAAGAATATCTCTTCAAGTTGAAAAAAATTAATTCCTGAATTGAATTTATATCAAACAGTAAGTAATGAAAAAAATATAATGAGATCGTACTTGCACATAAGAATATTTTAAAAAGAACTCTATGAAAAAAAGTTAGACAATGGAAAAAAAGAGGAAGAAGAATTTATAAATAAAGTGTTTAATTTGGATGAATTCCTTTAAAAACAGATAATCCATTCATGAATGTTAAAAAAAGAATATAGATGGTTTAAGAAATGCTCTTGCTGCATTCTTTTGATGATTCTTTTATGAAATTTAATAAAGTCTATATAGCAGATACTTCTATACTACTAAATGAACCTAATCTAATTTCATGGTTTGATGGAAAGAAAAACTTTGTTAGTTATCCCAATGATTGTATTGGATGAATTGGATGGACTTAAAAAAATTCAGAGGATGAGGAAATAGCTAAGAAAGCTAGAGAGGTAATTAAAAAAATATAAGCAAATATAGCAATTGTGACTGGTTAAATATTAAAGAATCAAGTTATCCAGAGTTAATATCAAAAGATTTAGATAAAGAAAGAAATGATAATAAAAATTCTTTCAATTGCAATTAAATATTGTACAAAGAAACCTATACTTTTTAACTGACGATACTAACTTTGGAAATATTGCTATTGCCAATAGTATTAAAACTATGAATCTTGAGTCATATCTAACTATAAAAACAAGATGAAAAAAACAACAAATAAAGATAATAAAAAAAGAAAAAAATAAGAAAAAAAGAAATAAGGAGGAGCTATGAGTAGTTCATATGAGTATTCTTATCAGTTAGAAGCAGAACGTAGAAGACAAATTTATTTAAATAGAATTGCTGCAACAACAGAAGAATTTTTATCGTCGTTATGAGCAACAATACAGAGAAATGCTAAGTCGTGGACTTGCAGCCTATATTCCATCTGAAATGAGTAGATTAGAATCAGATCTTGCTAGGATTAGAGAGTTATTAGTGTCAGATCCTGAAAGTGCTAGAGATATAAGCTTTGAGGTTGGATCATATATTAGAACTATGTCATCATTAGCAACTGAAGCTCGTGAAGAATTTGATCGTTCTGAACGTATGAGAGTCGCTGCTCTATGTACTGAAAGGGAGCAGCAACAAAGTGATTTAATGAATGAATATTTCAAAGTACTTCAGAAAAATTAAAAAATCCAATTGTTGTTAACTATTCTATACCAGAAATGCAACAACTTAGAAAAAGATATTGAAAGTAGAAAGCTATCCTCTTCTACAGAGTTTAAAAAAATATCAGCTACCATTATTTTTGGAAGCTGAAAAAAAGCTTCTGAATGGAAAGAAAAATACTGAAAAAAACATCGGAAAAAAAGGGTGTGGCTCAAGCTATTAATGAGGCTGAAAAATCGTTTGAAATCAGAAAAAAATTGAAAAATCAAGAAAAAAACACAGGAATTCTTAAATAAAAATAAATAAACTTAGATCAGCTCTTGAAAGTGGGACAATAGACTCAGATACTGTTGAAAAAAAGTAATTGAACTTGAAAATGAAGTAGATGAAACTCTAATTTCTGAAGAAACACGTAGAGAAATTGTAATATCTATTATAAAAACAACTTAAAAAAACAAGAATTTTCAGTTGAAAAAAACCTCAACTAGTACAGACCGACGGAAAAAAACTATGTAAAAAAATTGTCGCTAAGCAGCCATCTGGGAAACGTGCAATATGTAATGTAGATTTATGTGGAAAAAAATTGCATATAAATTTGATAATTATGCTGGAATGACATGTTTAAAAAGATATTGAGAAATTTAATGTTGATCTTGAAAAAAAGTGTACTCTATAAAAACTATCTGATGAAAGAGTTTTTATGGGAGAATCCTGATAAACTTTCAACAGATGCAAATACTTTTACCAAACAATGAAGGGAGAAAAAGCATAATGGCAGATAGAGAATTAAATCTTTGGATTGAACGTTTTAGTAGAGATATAGGTTATAAATCTTCTATTATTGTTTTTTTGGAAATACAGCTGATATAATGCTTAATCCTAAAAAAATTCTGGAAAAATATGATTCTGTAATTAATACACTTATTTCTTATATACGGGATAAAGGATTTAAACAAGTTATTAAATGGGATCGTATTGATGGAATAGATTATACTGTTTCAGATAAAGTTACTGATGTTGACAATGAAAAATTCTCAAGAAACTACAGCAAATAGTTATGACTTAGGAGATTTTAATACTAGTGATAATACAACTCAAAATGGAAATTGCTATAAATCACCTGATAATTTTTTTCCCATATATGTTAAATGTTATGAAAAAAATAGTTACCAGAAAACTGCCTTTTGTTCTAGATTATTCTGATTATATATTTGGAAATGCAAACTCACTATCAGAAAAAAAGAAAGAGACTATCTAGCAACTTTAGGAAAAAAACCCTTGAAGTAAGTCAATCATATAATATGCTAGACTCTAATTTTTGCTAATATAGGAAATATTGTAGTTATTGTTGCACACAATAATGCAATGATTCCTCCAGCATATTATTTGAATAACTCTATGGTTAGTTCTGTAAGTATTCCAATGCCTGGACACAATGAAAGAGAACATTTCATTGATACAAATAGAGCCTGTTTAAATATTACTCAAGATATTATTTCAGATAAAAACAGCAAAAAGATGATCTTATTGATGCATTAGATGGTTTTTTTCACTAAAAGATATTGCACAAATGATGAAATTATCACGTCAAATGAGTGAAAGAATGACATTTGAGAAACTTATAAACTTATTTAAATATGGTGAAAAAAAGTAAGTCCTTGGGAAGAATTATCAAAGGATAAAAATAGAACGTATAGAAGAAGAACTTGGAAAAAGAGTAAAAGGACAAGATGCTGCAATCTCTAAAGTTAAAGATGTAATCATAAGAGCATATACTGGCTTTTCAGGTTTACAACATTCTTCTAAACAAAAAAAACCAAAGGGAACTTTATTTTTTTGTTGGACCAACAGGAGTTGGTAAGACAGAGCTTGCAAAAATCCTTTAGCTAGTTTTTGTATTTGGTGATGAGAACGCATGTATTCGTTTTGATATGTCTGAGTATAACCATGAGCATAGTGATCAAAGATTAGTTGGTGCTCCTCCTGGATATGTCGGATATGAGGCTGGGGGACAATTAACAAACGCTGTAAAAAGAAAAAGCCTTTCTGTGTTTTTGTTGTTTGATGAAATAGAAAAAGGCTCATGGTAGAATTCTAGATAAGTTCCTACAAATATTAGAAGATGGTAGACTTACTGATGGAAAAAGGTGAAACTGTCTATTTCTCAGAAACAATTATCATTTTTTTACTTCTAATATAGGTGCAGCAGAAGTTGACTCCAGTATAAATCCTAAAGAAGTCAAAAAAAGCAATTTGTTGAAAAAGTTCAAGATCATTTTATTAAAGTACTTGGAAGACCTGAATTGCTAAATCGTATTGGAGATAATATTGTTGCATTCAACTTTATTGATGATCCAGATGTATTTACAAAAATTGCAAAACTTAAATTTAAGACAATAGAGAACTTTGTTGAAGAAAGATACGGTGCAAAAAAATTGATTTTTGAAGATGAAGATAAAAATATTTGCTTCTATTGGAAAAAAAGCTGGAAAACAAAATGGTGGAAGAGGACTTTTGAATGTTATGGAAACTGTCATTATCAATCCATTATCAGAATTTATATTTGAACGTTCTGATATGTTGAGAAGTAAAAAAATCATAATTAAACAGTTATATCCAGATAAGCCAGAATTATATCTTTTGGATTTTTGAATTAAAGTAGGTGAATTTATGGCTTATCTAAATCTTGCCTCTATTAGAATGTGTACTGAGTCTGAGGGACCAGGAAGAAGACTTGCAATTTGGGTTCAAGGGTGTAAAAAAAGATGTACAGGCTGTTGTAATCCAGATATGCAAGAAATTAAAAAAATATAATAGTAGATACAGCTGATTTAATTGAACTTATTCAAGAGTCTATGTCAATAAATGAAATTGAAGGATTATCTTTTTATAGGTGGTGAACCTATCCTACAAGCTGAAGGACTTAGTGAAATTGCAATGTGGGCCCATTCTGTTGGGCTCACAGTACTTTTATTTTCTGGTTATTTGTATAGTGAACTACAAGCATTGAATAATAAAAGTATTAACAAATTACTTGAAAATACAGACTTACTTGTTGATGGTTTATTTATTCAGGAAGAATACGATACAGAACGAGATTGGATTGGATCAAAAAATCAGAAAATTCATTTTTTAAGTGATGCATATAAATCAGGTATTGAGTATGAAAAACAGGAGCGTCAAATGGAAGTTTTGATATCTGAAGAAGATATCTTAGTAAATGGTTGGCCATATTGAATGTATGAGATTGATAGAAAGAGTTTTTTTATGAGTAAAGGAATAGGAACAAATGCTAATCTAATTTTTTTCAAGATGATACAACTATAATTTATGAATATGGTAATTATAATCTGAATGAAGAAGATTTAAAAAGATAGTAATCATATTTATGATGGCACTATCACAATTCAAAAAAAGTTGTTTCTTAGAGCCAAAAAAATACATAGTAAATTAAATAAGAAGAGAAATGGTAAGAAAAAAACTTATTACTAAAAAAATTATAATAAATGTAGACTACCCTAAAATGCTAAAAAAATGGTTCAATTGTAGTTAAAAAAATTGTTCTCAATGTTATAAGACTACAAATGATGAAAAAGAATGTAGATATTATGGTATGTCACATACTATATTATTTATTTTTAAAAGTATCAAGAGCAAGGAAAAAAATACCTAGAAATATAAGTTATAATGTTTAGGTAATAATTTTTATTGATAAAGCAATGGAGAAATCTATTGCTTTTTTTATTAGAATACAACTAAAAATTGATTCTTTAAAATTTATGTTATTTTTATGCTTAATTAAAAATCCATAAAATATATAATAAAAGGGAGAGATTTATATGTTTAATGAAGGGTAAATTTGATTCAATAATTACAGAATATAAAAAACAATTCATTCAATCACAATGGCTAAAAAGAAAAATTTAAATGGGAAGCAGTAAAAGTGTTTTCAAGATAATTGGGATATCAGTACAGATAATTTTACTGAAATGTTTAAAAATCCCTTGCAAAAAACTGAAAACTTTATTATCTTCAAAAAATAATTTTCCTAAAGATACAATCATTAATTTAGCTAAACTTTTATCCAAATGAAGTTTCATAAAATGTTCATTGAATTATTTGATGAAAAGTAAAAATATTTATGAAAGAATTTCTACATTTAAAGAAAATTCTGAAGCTTTTATTTAAAAACTCTGAAGAAAATAGGTAATAGTCATTATCAAACTGAAAAATGCAATAACTATATATTTATGGTTAAGATACCCTGATAAATACTATATTTATAAATTTAGTGAGTTGTTGCTGTATCTAATGAATTAGAAAGTAATTATATTTTTTTAAAAAAAGGAGAATTTAGCTAATAATATAGAAAATTTCTTTTAAATTTTATGATGAAATATGTTCAAAATTACAGTCTGATAATGAACTTAAAAATATGTTAAGTTCTGTAATTACAGATACTTGCTATTCTGATCCTAAATTAAAAACCTTAACTATTGATGTGGGTTTCTTTTATTAGTAGATATTATGAAAAATAAGTGAGTCCAACTGATTATAGTCCCTAAATTAGTATAGAAGATTGGGAAAATTTACTAAATGATCCCAATATTTTTGATGAGAAAAATCTCTTAAAGTCATGAAATGTATAAAAGATTGTGGTGGAATAGCTAGTTGCACTCAATTATCTAGACTATACGGGTGATACTATAAATTTTTATAATACCACTTCATCAAACTCTTGCTAAAAGAATTGTTGAAAAACAGGATGTCCTAAGCCAACTAGTATAAAAATAATAAATGGTGGCCTGTTTTATATTTGGGTAGATTAGCTGAATGAAGAAGGTTCTTTTATATGGAAACTTAGAGATGAACTTTCAGAAGCATTGAATAAAGTTGATCTTAGTTATATAGATAAAAAGAATAGTACAGATTTTTTTCCTGAAATCAGAAGAAAAAAATATACTAAAGAAAATTTTTAAAAAGATGTCTATATATCAGAAGAAAAATACGATAAATTAGTAACTGTACTTAAAAAGAAAGAAAAATATTATTCTTCAGGGTGCACCAGGTGAGGAAAAACTTTTCTAGCTAAAAAGATTAGCATATTCTATCATGGGTGAAAAAGATGATGAACGTGTTAAGTTTATTCAATTTCATCAAAAATTATTCTTATGAAGATTTTGTAATGGGATATAAACCTATTAAAGAAGGCTTTGAACTAAAATATGGTATCTTCTATAATTTCTGTCAAAAGGCAACAAAGAATCCAGATAAAGATTATTTCTTTATTATCGATGAGATAAATCGTGAAAATCTAAGTAAAATTTTTTGGTGAACTTTTTGATGCTTATCGAAGCTGACTATCGTGATGAAAAAGGCTACTCTTGCATATACTGGCTCAGATTTCTCAGTTCCTAAAAATTTACATATTATTGGAATGATGAATATTGCGGATAGAAGTCTTGCAATGATTGATTATGCTCTTCGTCGTCGTTTTAGTTTTTTTGATATAGAGCCTGCTTTTGATTCAGATGGTTTTTCTAATTATCAAAAAGAATTTTCTAATAATACTTTTGATAGACTTATTAAAAATTAAGGAGCTTAATACAGAAATTACTCAAGACAAGTCTCTCGGAAAAAGGATTCTGTATTGGTCACAGTTATTTTTGTAATGCTGAAGAATGTACACTGGAGTGGATGAAAGATATTGTTGAATTTGATATTTTCCCAATGTTAAGTGAGTATTGGTTTGATGATGAATCTAAACTAAATGAATGGAAAGATATCTTATATGGTGTATTCAAATGATAAAAGATAAGAAGATTTTAATCAACAATATTTATCATATGTTATCCTATGCATTTCAAACATTAAAACAAGAAAATTATAAAGATGTTTCTATAGAACCTTTTGATGAAAATGTATGATCTTTTGCTGTAATACTATCTAAGGGTATTGGTTTTCAATTAAAGCATGGTTTATATAAGGAATATATTAATTATCAAGAAGATTTAGCAGTGGTATCTGGAAAGATTAACATATCTGAAAACCCTTAAAAAATATTCAGCCCATAAAAAGTTCTTTTCTTGTAACTTTGATAAATTTTTCTGAAAATAATTTATATAATCAAATATTGAAAAACAACTGTCATGTTACTTTTTAAGAAATAAAAAAAGTTAAGGCTAAGTATAAAGATAATTTAAAGAAAATGATGTTATTTTTTTCTCTGATGTAGATTTATTAAATCCTAAAGGCATTAGATGGTCAGCTATCCAATTTCAAAGAAATAATCAAACATATCGTATGTTAATTGGTATTTGTCAATTGATTATTGAAGGAATGTTAATAACTACTAATGCTGGTGATTACAAATTAGCTTCATTTATTGATGAACAAAGAATGTGTAGATTATATGAAAAAATTTATACTAGAATATTATCGAAAACACTTTCCACAACTTACAGTTACAGCTTCTCAAATTCCTTGGTGTGTTGAGGATAGTACCATGTTGCCTACTATGCAAAGTGATATCCATTTACAGAAAGATAATACAGTTCTTATAATTGATGCAAAATATTATTCTCAAACAACACAGTTTAGATATAATAAGCATACTATACATTCTAATAACCTTTACCAGATTTTTACATATGTAAAAATCGTGATTATCAGTTTGAGGATTTAGAGCATAAAGTATCTGGAATGCTACTCTATGCAAAAAAATAGAAGATGATATTCAACCTAATAATGTATATCAAATGCATGGAAATCAAATAACTGTAAAAAACTTTTAGATTTAAGTCTACCTTTTGTAGATATTAAAAAAACAATTAGATGAAATAGTGAAAGAACACTTTTCTTTATAAAAAGATATATTGATAAAGCAATAGAGAAATCTATTGTCTTTTTATTAGAATACAACTAAAAAAATTGAATTTTTTAAATTTATGTTATCTTATACTCAGACAAAAAAATTACGTGAATTATATAAAATTGTCTATGGAGGTTTAATATGATAATTGAAAGAAAAAGAGTATTTAAAATGAACTAATAAAAAAAGAAAGATAATGGAAGAATAAAAAAATTATTACAGGAATAAGAAGATGTGGAAAATCTTATTTGTTATTTAAATTATACAAAAGATTATTTGTTAGGTAATGGTATAAAAAGAGCAAATTATTGAAATAGCACTTGATGAAATAGATAACATCAAGTATAGAAACCTTTTGAATTAAAATGACTACATAAAAAAATAAAAATAAGTAAAAATAAGAAATACTATATTTTTATTGATGAAATTCAATTTTCAAAGCCAGTAAAAAAATCCATATATTCCTGACTCTGATGAAGAAATAACTTTTGTTGATACTTTACTTGGACTTATGAAAAATGAAAATTTAGATATCTATGTTACAGGTAGTAATTCTAAAATGCTTTCAAAAAGATATATTGACTCAATTTAGAGATAGAGGAGATGAAATTCATATCTTTCCTCTATCATTTGCTGAGTTTTATGATGCTTATAAAGACAAAAAAATTTAGCTTGGCGTGATTATGTAGTATTTGGTGGAATGCCTTATATTTTAAGTTTAGAAACTTTTGAGGAAAAAGAGTGCTTATTTAAAAAAATTTATTTGAAGAAACTTATATTAAAGATATTATTGAAAGAAACAAAAATTCAAAAATAGTTCAGATATATTAGATATTTTACTTAATTTTATTTCATCAGCAATAGGTTCTCTTACAAATCCTCTAAAAACTTTCAAATAGATTTTTTTATCTGAAAAATAAAATAAGTATATCTCATAATACTATTTCTAAATATCTTTCTTATTTTGAAGAATCTTATATACTATATGGTGCTAAAAGATATGATATAAAGGGAGCAAAATATTTTTACAACACCTCTAAAATATTATTTTGCTGATATTGGACTTAGAAATGCAAGACTTAATTTTAGGCAAGTGGAAGAAACACATATTATGGAGAAATATAATTTACAATGATTTAATTAGAAGAGGTTATAATGTTGATGTTGGTGTAGTTGAATACACTCAGACAAAAGAAAATAAGAACAAAAAATACAATTAGAAGTTGATTTTGTTGTCAATAGAGGTAATATTAGATACTATATACAGTCAGCTTTTAGCATTAAGCAGTGAAGAAAAAGAGAGCAGGAAATAAATTCTTTAAAAAAAGAATTGATGATTCATTCAAAAAGATAGTTGTTGTAAAAGATGATATTATTCCAAGATATGATGAACAAGGAATATACTATATTGGTATTAAAGATTTTCTTTAATAGATAGCATATTTGAAAAATTAAATAATTTTGAGTAAATCTATTTAGAAAGGAAAAAAATAAAAATGAATTTTAAAGAAGTTAATAAATTACCAATAGATATAAAAAGAAACTATAAAAAAACGTATTAGTACTAGAAGTTTTTTTAGAAAAATCTCTAACTGATGATGATAAGAATAAATTAATGAATTTCTATAACACTTTAACTAACCCCTTTGGTGTAAATGTTAGAGTACAATATATAAGTAAAGAAACAGGAGTAGAAAAATGTTCAACTAGGAACATATGGAACTATAAAGGAGCAAAAAGACTTTCTAGCTATTACTGTAAAAGATGAACCTTTGCTATGGAAGCAGTAGGTTATCAATTTGAAAATCTAGTATTGTATGCTACTGATATGGGTCTAGGTACAGTATGGCTTGTTGCAACATTTAGCAGGAAAGACTTTGAAAAATATTATGGAGCTAAGTGATGATGACCTATTTCCTTGTATTTCACCTATCGGATATCCAGCTGAAAAACGTTCATTTATTGAAAAAAATTATGAGAGCAAGTCTTGGTTCTAAAAAAATAGAAAAGCTTGGAACAAATTATTTTTATCTGAATGATTTTAATCAAACTCTATCACAGACAGATGCTGGAAAAATATGAAACAGCACTAGAAATGCTTAGATTAGCACCTAGTTCTACAAATGCTCAACCTTGGATAGCAGTTAAAGAAGGAGATAATATTCATTTCTTTTGCAATTACAAGAATAGTATAAGTGATGATATGAAAAAAATAAAACATTTAGATCTTGGAATAGGTTTAGTACATTTTCATCAAACAGCTATGAGTGAAGGCTTAGATGGAAAAGTTTGAAATACAGGATATAAAAATTTCCTATAGCAGAAAAACATGCACTATGTTATATCATATTTAGTAAAAATAAGTACTAAAAATAATTTAAGAAATTAACTTTATTCCTCTTACCTTATTATAAAATTTTCGTATATAATAGGAGATGAAAAATAAAAATAAATTTGAAATTTATAAATTTCTTATTGAAAGAAGAGGGTGCAGAATGAAAAAAATTTTAAAAATCAAATTAATACTTTTTAGTCAGCCTAGTACAGCTTGTTCAAGTGTTCAAACAACTCCAAAATATGAAAAAAGGAAAGAGTTACATGGAGAAAAATGGAAGGTTCTGTTATAGTTTTACCTCTTGAAGCAGGAGATATCATTATAAAAGAAAAAAACAGCAAAACCCAATTGGAATGTTTGGTCATGTCGCTATAATGAAAAATGATAGAACTGTGGTTGATTATCCAAAATTTGGAAATAAATCGTATACTATTGACATAAGTTATTGGCTAGAAAAGGGTAGAGATATATTAGTTCTTAGATATAAGGATATGGATGAAGAATTTAAAAAGAGATTAGTCAGAAATATGGAAAAAAATATTTTGGAAAAATTATAAAATAACAACAGATAGAGAAAAATATAGAAGGTTTTTATTGTTCTCAGTACATTTGGTATGTTTACTATATGACAGCTAAAGAAATGGGATATGACCTAGATTTGGACTCTGATGGAGGTAGTTTTGTTATGCCTTACGACTTCATTAATTCTCCATATTTAGAAATAATTGATTAAAAATAAAAACAAGTTGCTTTTTTATAAAAATAGTATTATATAAACACAATAAATTTAATAAGGGTGTTTTTTTATGAAAAAAACTTTTATTCGGACTTTGTTTCTCTATGTTTTTATTATTACAAGGATGTTCTGCAATGATGGCTCTAAGTGGAGACCAAAAATCCAGACTTCAAAAATAATAACTAAAGGAACTTCTAAGTCGTTATTGAAAGCCAACCAATCAAAAGCTATTTTTTTAATGAAACTCAAAAAGAATGGAAATACTGTTGTTAAGTATCAATACACAGTAGGAAAAAGAACCAAGTGTGGGAAGAGCTGTTGTATATGTTCTATTAGATAGTTTAACACTATTTATATCTGAATTATTTACAATGCCAGCTGAAATGGCTCACTCTGGAACTCAAAAACAATAATGGTTGAATACAATCCTCAAGGAGAAGCTGTAAGAGTATTCTAATCTCATACATTTGAGTTTTTAAGAGAATTTTTGAAATAAAAATCAAAAAAATTTCTTTTTTTCTTTATCTAGATTTTTAAAAATAAATGTTATAATATTAATAAAAATATATTAGAAAGAGGTGAAATTTTAAAATGAAACTAGATTTTATCAAAAATTAATCCTGCTGGAAACATTACTATACTTATAGATAATTTTAATATCTATGATAAGGATATAGCTAAGATATCTGAGGAACTTATGAGAGAAGATAACTCCATGCAGAGCAAGTTGGTTTTATTAAAGACAATCATCTTCAAATGATGGGTGGAGAATTTTGTGGTAATGCAAGTAGAGTCCTTTTGCTTCTCTTTTGGCCTTTTAGGGATAAGGATTTTTCAAAGCAAAAAAATCTATAAAGATAACTTGTTCTGGTGAAGATGAAATTCTAGCTGTAGATGTTAGAGAAGGTCAGACTGAAAAACTCTTTTTAGCTAAAAATTAAAATGCCTAAATTTAAAAAGTTTAGAAGAACTTAAAAATAGATAACTATAAATTAGGTCTTGTTAAATTTTCTGGTATAGACCACTTTATTTTTTTGATGTAGCTGAAAAATAAGGAAGATAATTTTGAAAAAGTCATAGATTCAGTTAAAAAATTATCTATCAGACAAAGATTTTTTTCTGCTTTTGGCATAATGTTCTTTGATAGACAAAAATCTTTCTATGAAACCCTATGTCTATGTCAAAGATAGTTGAAAGTGGAATATTTGAAAATAGCTGTGCTTCAGGAACAACAGCATTGGGATATTATTTAAAAGAAGTATAAAAAACTTAGATAGAGCTAAGATTGTTCAACCTAATGGTTGGCTAGAATATATTATTGAAAATGATGAGATATACATAGATGGTTCTGTTGAAATTGTGGCAGAAGGTAAAGTGTATACAAAAAAAGAGGGTTAAAAATGTTTCTTATGATTGATAATTATGATTCCTTTGTATATAATCTTGTGAGTTATTTCTTAGAAGAAAATATAGAGATGGAAATTATTCGTAATGATTTAGTAGATTTAAAGCATATTGAAAATTTAATTAAACAAGATAAAGTTGGAAGGAATAATAATTTCTCCAGGTCCTAAAAGCCCAAAAAGATTGTGGACTTTGTAATGAAATAGTTAAGAATTTCTATCAAACAAGTCCCTATATTTGGAGTTTGTCTAGGACATCAAATAATAGGTTATACCTTTGGGTGCAGAAGTGAAAAAGGTAAAAGTCCCTGTTCATGGTAAGGTACATAAAATTAAGACTAGTTCTTCAAATATTTTTTTAAGAATCTTCCTAAAGAATTAAATGTAACAAGATATCATTCTTTAGTAGTTGAAAAAAGAACATCTACTTGAAGAATTTAATGTTGATGCTGAAACTGAAGATGGGAGTTCTTATGGCTCTTTTCCCATAAAAAAATATCCTCTATACTCTGTACAATTTCACCCAGAAGCAGTTTTGACTGAATATGGTCATGAAATGCTTAGAAATTTTTTTAGATTTAGCTAGAGAATGGAGGGTTAAAAAAATGCAAATAGAGCTTAAAAAAAGTTAGAGAAATATATTGATATTTATGATATTTTTTTAGAATATTAAAGAAAGAAAAATAATAATAAAATTGCTTTTTTAGATTCTTCATTAAAAAAATAAATATGGGCGTTATTCAATAATTGGTATAGATCCTTATTTAGAATTAAAAAGAAAAATAACAAGAAATTCTATATAAATGATGTATTATGAAGAAAAACTTTTGAAGAATATTTAGCTAAATTTTTTTAAAAAGAAAATAAACAAGAAAAATAATTCTATACTTCCTTTAATTTCAGGAGGAATAGTATATTTCTCTTATGATTATGGTAGTAAAATTTGAAAAATATAGCCACAAGACATAAAAAAAGATTTGGATATTCCTGAGGCTATAGTTACATTCTACAAGACTTATATAGTTGAAGATATAGAAAAACAAGAGATATACATATCTTATCAAGATAAAAAAAGATTATGATAATTTAATAAATATTTTAGAAAAAAACTAATCTAGAAAAAGAAAAATCTAGTAAAGAAAAAAATAGTCTTGCAAATTTCAAATCTAATTTTTGAAAAAGAAGAATATTTGAAAAGCTATTAAAAAGCACTATAGACTATATAATTGAAGGAGATATCTATATAATGAACTTGACTCAAAGACTTATGATAGAAAGTCAAAAATCTCCTTTAGAAGTCTTTTTCATATCTAAGAAAAATTTAATCCCTGCACCTTTTTTTCTGCATACTTTAGATTTTCAAGATTTTCAACTTGTTTCTGCTTCACCTGAAAGATTTATAAAAATGAAGGATAGACTAATAGAAACAAGACCCATAAAAAGGAACTAGAAAAAGAGGAGCTACAGAAGAAGAAGATTTAGCTTTAAAAAATGAATTAGCTAATTCTGAAAAAGATAAGAGTGAACTTCTTATGATAGTGGACTTGGAAAAGAAATGATTTAAACCGTATCTGTGAGTTAAAAATCTGTTGTTGTTGATGAGCTTTTTTTGAAGTGGAAACATATTCAACTGTTTTTTTCATCTAGTTTCAACTATAAGAGGAAAAACTTAGAAAAGACTATGATTTTGTAGATTTGATTAGAGCAACTTTCCCAGGAGGCTCAATAACAGGTGCTCCTAAGATAAGAGCAATGGAAATAATAGATGAATTAGAAAACTCAAGAAGAGATGCTTATACAGGGTTCTATAGGTTATATTTCATTCAATGGTGATTGTGATTTAAATATTATTATTAGAACAGCTATTCATAAGGATAATAAATACTATCTTGGAGTAGGTGGTGGAATCACTTGTGAATCAGAATTAGATTTTGAATATGAAGAAACTCTACAAAAAAAGCTAAAGCTATATTGGAGGCTCTATGCTAATAGAATTAGATGATGGTTTCAGCTTTGGCTTAGGTCTCTTTGAAACTATCCTATTATATAAAGGAGAAAGCAGTCTTTTTAGATGAGCATTTAGCCAGAATAAATCAATCTATAATAGACTTGGATTTGAATATAGATAAATCTTGAAAAAAAGATGAAAGTTTATCAGTACTTAGAAACTAATAAATCTGAGCTTGAACATGAAGTTTTAAAAAAATAGTTTTTAACTGAAAAAAATAGACTTTTTCATAAAAAAAGAGCATATACGTATACAGATGAAGATTATAAAAAGGGCTTTTTAGCTTAAATATTTCTAAAGTCCAAAGAAATGAAAGCTCTATCTTCACTTTCTATAAAAACTTTAAACTATGCTGATAATATTTTTGAAAAAGAAAAAAAGTAAAAAAACTTGGCTATGATGAGCCTATATTTCTAAATTCTAGAAGCTTAGTTACTGAGGGAGCCACAAGCAATATATTTATAATTATCAATAATAAGATATATACTCCAAAAATTATCTTCAGGGCTTTTTAAAATGGAATTATTAGGCAGTATATAATTTCAAATTATCCTGTCATTGAGACAGATATAGATCTAGAATTCTTAAATAAGGCTGATGAAATTTTCTTAACAAATTCATTATTTGGTATTATGCCTGTTAGTAGTTTAGAGAATAAAAAAACTAAAAATCACAAAAAAATTTCGAGAGAGATTTTATCTAAATACCTAAAACTTTATAAAAAGTTCTATAAGAATAGAACTGTTCCAAAATATAATTTTTCAATCTAAAAAGTAAAAAAATAAGTGACTTATGTTTTATACAATAACGAACTATTTTTTTACTTTTTTTATTAATTTATGTACATTAATTCCTAGTAAAAAAATCGATATTTTAAATATAAATTTATTTGATTTTTATTTATTATATTTCTACTTTGTTTTGTATATTTTATATATTAAAAAGTTTTAAATAAGATATATTTGTTTTTAAATTACAGGTGTGTCTTTTTACATTATAAAAAGTATTTTTTTATTTATTAATTTTTTTGATATTATTCTTTTATATTTAATAAATATAATGTATTTATTCCGTTATTTATATAAAAAAATAAAAAAATAGTTTGAAATTAGTTTAAAAAAATATGTTAAATTTAGATTAAGAAATAGTATAGATTTCTAGTCAGTAAAAATAAATTCAACTAAAGGAGGAAAACAAAATGGCAAATCGTATGTACAACAAAGTAACTGAAGAATTAGTAGAAAAAAATTTAAGAAAAATTGTTCCGGGTAAGGTTTATACAAAAGATGAAATAAATAAAGATTTTCTTTTCATGATGAAATGCCTATTTATGGTGAAGGTGAACCTGAAGTTGTTATTGATGTTACTACTACTGAAGCGATTTCGGAAATTATGAAATTATGCTATGAAAATAATATTCCTGTTATCCCAAGAGGAGCTGGAACTGGTTTAACAGGAGCATCTGTAGCAGTTACTGGTGGAGTTATGTTAAACATGACAAAGATGAATAAAATTTTAGCTTATGACCTTGAAAAATTTTGTAGTTAAAGTAGAACCAGGAGTTTTATTGAATGACTTAGCAGAAGATGCTTTAAAAGCAAGGTTTATTATATCCACCCTGATCCAGGTGAAAAAAATTTTGCAACTCTTGGTGGAAATGTTTCAACTAAATGCTGGTGGAATGAGAGCAGTAAAAATATGGAACTACTAGAGATTATGTTAGAGCTATGACAGTGGTTCTTCCAACTGGTGAAATTATAAAAATTAGGAGCTACTGTATCTAAAAACAAGTACAGGATATAGCTTGCTTAATTTAATGATAGGTTCAGAAGGAACTTTAGGAGTTATAACAGAATTAACTTTTAAAAATTAATTCCTGCTCCAAAAAGAAACTATAAGTTTAATCATTCCTTATGAAAAATCTTGATGAATGTATAGCAACAGTTCCTAAATTCTTTATGAACCATTTACAACCTCAAGCATTAGAATTTATGGAAAGAGAAATAGTCTTAGCTTCTGAAAGATACATAGGTAAGAGTGTATTCCCTAAAAAATTAGAAGGAGTAGACATTGGTGCTTATCTATTGGTAACTTTTGATGGAGATAATATGGAAGCTTTAGAAGAAATCACTGAAAAAGCATCTGAAATAGTTTTAGAAGCTGGAGCATTAGATGTCCTAGTTGCTGATACACCTGCTAAGAAAAAAGATGCTTGGGCTGCTAGAAGTAGTTTCTTAGAAGCCATTGAAGCTGAAACTAAGTTACTAGATGAATGTGATGTTGTTGTTCCTGTTAACCAAATAGCTCCTTACCTACACTATGTAAATGAAACTGGTAAAAAATATGACTTTACTGTAAAGAGCTTTGGACATGCTGGAGATGGAAATTTACATATTTATGCTTGTAGCAATGATATGGAAATGGCTGAATTTAAGCGTCAAGTTGAAGAATTCTTAACAGATATATATAATAAGGCTTCTGAACTTGGTGGATTAATTTCAGGAGAACATGGAATTGGTTATGGAAAGATGGATTACTTAGCTAATTTCTCTGGTGAAGTTAATATGAGACTTATGAAAGGAATAAAAAGAAGTCTTTGACCCTAAGATGATCCTAAATCCAAATAAAGTTTGTTATAGAGCATAGTAGATAATAATTATAAATGTAATCATAGGAGGTAATATTATGGCATATTTAATTTCTGAAGAAGCTCAAGATCTATTGAAAGATGTAAAAAAATTCTGTGATAATGAAGTAAGAGAACAATGTAAAGAATATGATAAATCTGGTGAATGGCCAAAAGAAATTTATGATAAAGCAATTGAACAAGGTTACCAAGCTTTTAGAAGTTCCTGAAGAATTTGGAGGACCAGGTCTAAGTAGAGTTGATGTTGCTGCTTTTGATTGAAGAAATGGCAATAGCTGATGCAGGGTTTTGCAACTACTATTTCAGCTAGTGGACTAGCTATGAAACCTGTTTTTAATTGCAGGAAAGTCACGATCAAAAAAACAAAAAAGATGTGTGATTTAGTTTTTAGAAGGTGGACTAGGAGCATTCTGTTTAACAGAACCAGGTGCAGGTTCTGATGCTAGTGCTGGGAAGAACAACTGCAGTTAAAGATGGAGATGAATATGTTTTTAAATGGTAGAAAAATGCTTTTATTACAAATGGTGAAATGGCATCTTTCTATTGTATTACTGCTATAACAGATAAAGAAAAAAAGGTTTAAAAAGGAATCTCTATGTTCTTTGTGGAAAAAAAGGAACTAAGGGATTAAGTACTGGAAAAACATGAAGATAAAATGGGTATAAGAACATCTAATACTTGTGATGTAGTCTTAGAAGATTGTAGAGTTCCAGCTAGTGCTTTACTTGGTAAAGAAGGAGAAGGATTTGCTATTGCAATGAAAAACTCTAGACCAAGCTAGATCTTGGATAGCTTGCATTGCTGTTGGAATCGCTCAAAGAGGAATACAAGAAGCTATAGCATATGGTAAAGAAAGAATTCAATTTGGAAAAACCTATAATTAAGAATCAAGCATTACAATTTAAAAATTGCAGATATGGAAATAAAAAAACTGAAACTGTAAGACAAAATGGTTGCACATGCTCTAACAAAAAAATGGATTTAGGTCTACCTTATGGAAAAGAATCAGCTATTGCTAAATGTTATGCTGGAGATATTGCAATGGAAGTTTCATCTGAAGCTATTCAAATTTTTTTGGTGGATATGGATACAGCAGAGAGTATCCTGTTGAAAAAAACTATTAAGAGATGCTAAAATTTTTCCAAATCTTTGAAGGTACTAATGAAATTCAAAAGAATTGTAATTGCAAATAATGTAATTGGACGTTAGGAGGAAAGTAATGGAAATATTAGTTTGTATAAAACAAGTTGCAGATGACTCTGTTGAAATATTTATGAATGAAAAAAACTGGGAGACCTGCATTAGAAGGTGTTGAAAAAAAGTAGTTAAATGCCTTTTGATACTTATGCTTTGGAAATGGCAACTAGATTAAAAAGAAGCTAAAGGGGATGCTACTATATCTGTTCTTTCTCTAGGTGGAGAAGATGTAACAAATAGTTTAAAAAAACTGTTTGGCTGTTGGTGCAGATGAAGCTTTCTATGTTAAAGATGAAAGCTTATCAAGAAAAAAAGATGCTGTTATAGTGGCTGAAGCTTTTAAGTAAAGCTATTAAAAAAAATATCGAAGAAAAAAAGAGCTAAAAAAATTTCGATATTATCTTCTGTGGAAAAAGAAACTACTGATTTTTGCAACTGGACAAGTTGGAATCATGTTAGCAAATGAATTAAATTATGGAATAGTAACTAATTTAGTTGATATAGACACAGAGGCTACAAAGGTTATTGCTAAAAAAAGGAAACTGAAACAGGCTATGAAAAAGGTTGAACTAGCTTCTCCTTGTATAGTGACTGTAAATAAACCTAATTATGAACCCTCGTTATCCAACAATAAAAAAAGTAAAATGGCAGCTAGAAAAAAAGAAATTACTGAAATTTCTGTTGAAGTAGCTAGTGAAAGTGCAATGAAAGAAGTTAAACTATTTTCACCTCCAAAAAAAGACAAGCAGGAGTGAAAAATAAAAAAACTGGAACTGTTGAAGAAATGGTTGCACAAGCTATGCAAAAAAATGTTGGAAGCAAAAAGTATTTTTAGGAGGTTATAAGATGGAAAGAAATATAATGGTGTATATAGAAACAGTTGATAACTCTCCTGTTGTTGTATCTTTAGAAGCTATTGGCTCTAGCTAAAAAAAGTTTCAAAAAGAAAAATAATAAAAAAAGTTATTGCTGTTTTAGTTGGAGAAAAATTTAGATGACAGTAGCTAAAAAAATGCTTTGAATATGGAGCTGATGAAGTTCTATACTTAGAAGAAAAATAAAAAAAGAATTAGAAGCTATTGGAAATGCTTTTAATAGAAGCAAAAGAAAAAAATATAATCCTTCTATTATTTTCTTAGGTTCAACTTTAAATGGAAAAAGATTTAGCTAACATCGTAGCAAGTGATTTAAAAGTCCCTGCATCTGTTGATGTAGTAGCTGTAAAATATGAAAATGATAAATATTTTATGACACTTCCAATGTATGGTGGAAATATCCTAAAAGAAGTAACTTTTGAAGACGATAAAACATTAGTTGTTGCAGTTCGTTCAGGAGCTTGTAAAAAAAGAAATAATTGAAGGAGCTTCAGGAGAAGTTATAAAAAGAAAAAAAGTGAGTGAAAAAGAATCTATTTACAAAAAAATAGCAGAAATAGTTCAAGAAATATCTGAATCAGTTAACTTTAGAAGAAGCTGAGATTATAGTTTCTGGTGGTAGAGGTATGGGAAGTAAAGAAAAACTTTGAGCTTGTAAAACAATTAGCTGATGTATGTGGTGGAGTTGTTGGAGCAACAAGACCTGCAACAGAGGATGAATGGATCCCACGTTCTCACCAAGTTGGACAATCTGGTAAAATTGTTGCACCAAAACTATATATAGCTTGTGGTATATCAGGAGCAACTCAACATATTTCTGGAATAATGGGTTCAGACTATATTGTAGCAATAAATAAAGATGAAGATGCACCTATTTTTTTGATGTTGCAGATATTGGAATTGTAGGAAATGTTATGGATATAATTCCACTTATGATAGAAGAAATCAAAAAAATAAAAAGCTTGAAAATTTAATTTATAGTAAGAACTATTATTAATATAATAGTTCTTACTTATAAGTAGGAGGCAATTTGTATGGGACAATGGATTATTATTTTTAGCACTTGCTCTTATTGGGCAATTTGTTAGTGACCTTATTTCTTTTCCAATTCCGAAAAACAATTATTGCATCTATAATATTATTCTTGCTTTTTGGAATTTAAAGTTTTAAAGGTTGAATATTTTTAAAGGAGTTTTAGCTGGTTGTAAAAAAATATTTAGCTTTCCTTTTCCTTCCTGTTGGTGTTGGAATTATGACACAATTAAATTCTGCACCAGCTATGGTTTATGTAAAAAGTATTACTTATTATGATAATTAGTACAATTTTAATAATGTTAGTTACAGGATTAGTAGCTGACTTTATTATAAAGGTACAAGAAAAAAATATTAGGTAATAAGGACGAAAAAGGAGGCTAAAAAAATGAGTGATATAATACATAATATTATTTTTTTAGCCCATTCTTTGGGATAATACTATCTTTAGTAACTTATGAAATAGGAAAGTACTTATTTGGAAAAAAACAAAGTCTATATTTTGTAACCCTCTTTTAATAGGAATTCTTTTATCAATACTCTTTTTACTATGTTTTTGATATTCCGTTTGAAGCTTATAACAAAGGTGGAAGTATTATTAAACTATTTATAAGTCCTGTTGAAAGTGTTATAATAGGAGTTGCTTTTATATGAACAATTCCAAATTTTAAAAAAAGAAACTGGTTCCCTATTTTTACTTTCAACTGTCTTAGGGAAGTACTTTTTTTCAATTATCATTTTATATATATTAGGAAAAGTTTTTTTGCACTTCCTGACGATATATTCTATGCAACCTTACCAAAAATCAGTAACAACAGCTATTGCTCTTGATATTGCTACAAAAATTTGGTTGGAATGAAGCTTTAATTCCTATGATGACAGTATCAACTGGAATTATAGGTGCTGTTATTGCTCCAGTAGTTGCTAAATTTATAAAAATCTCCAGTAGCTAAAGGACTTGCAATAGGAACATCTAGCCATGCTGTTGGAACTTCTAAAGCAATAGAAATGGGAGAAGTAGAGGGAGCAATGAGTGGTTTAGCTCTTAGCTTAGCTGCAATTTCAACTTCATTTATAATTCCAATTTTACTTACTACTATTTTCAAAATTATCTAGAATAAAAATTTAAAAAGGTGTGGATGTAATCTTAATCTTAAGATCTTTAGAAAATTACGTCCGCACCTTCTTTTTTTCTATTATAATTTTTTTACTACTAAACAAAAATTTTTTTACCTCTTTTTTTCTATCTAAATTTATATGTATTATTTATTGTATAATTTTAGGTAAAAATTTCTTTAATAAATTGTTCTTAAAAAAATCAATTGCATCTTTTAAGTTTTAGCTTGTAAATGAACTCTTTTTTTCTTCCTCGTTTAATAAACTAAATCTTCTTTTTAAATTCTAAAAAAATGCATAATAACATCTCCTTTTTTTGTATGTATTTATATATACTCTTTCTATAGTCATAATGTATCATACTATAAATACTTTGTCAACAGATTTTTTTAAAAATATTTTTTTATATTTTCTTTCAACTAATGATTTTATGAATATTTTATTGTATTCTTTTTTTGTACAATTTTAGTTGAATAAAATATTCTAGACACTTTAGCATAATTATGTTATACTGTATATATATAGTAGTACATTTAAAAAGGAGGGAATTATATGAGTTTTGGAACTACTTTAAAAAAATAAGACTAAAAACATAAAAGATAGTTTAAGAGGTCTTGCTAAAAAATTAATTTACACTTCACTTTTTATAGATAAAGTAGAAAAAAAGGTACTGCACCTATTTCAAATAACTTTATTGAAAGAGTCATTGAAGTATACCCTGATGAAGAAAAAAACTTTAAAGAAAAGAATACTTAAAGGAAAAATTTACCTAAAGTATTTAACAAAGATGAAAGTATTAAAAATTTTTAGAAGATAGTGAAGTTTTTAAATCTTCCTGTTTATGGAAAAAGCTAGTGCTGGTAGAGGTTATTTAAATATGGATAAACCTGATTACTATATGCCTATAACAAAAGGGAGACTTCTCTCTAAATAGTTTCTTTGTTGAAATTACAGGAAATAGTATGGAACCAACTTTAGAAGATGGTGAATATGCTTTTAGTTGATCCTAATAATACTGCTTATGTTAAAAAAATAAAAATATATGTTGTTACTTACAATGATGAAGGATATATAAAAAGAGTTGAAGTAAAAGGATAAGAAAAAAAGTTATAACTTTAAAGAGCGATAATCCTGATTATGATGATATTGATATTTCTGAAGAAATGCAAGAATACTTTAAAAATCAATGGAAGAGTTGTTGAAGTTATCTCTAAAAAAAGAGTATTATAAAAAAATTTAAAAGAGGATGTTGATAAATTAAAATTTTCAATCCTAAAGTAAAAAAATAAGTGAGTTACGAATGGAAATTTTAGATAAAAAAATTAAAGCAAGTGAGCCGAGTAAATGTCGACATGTCTGAGCGTAGCGAGTTGGTCGAATTTACAGCGAAACGTTAATTTTTTTATCGTTAAGAAATTTACTCAGTAACTCACTATTTTTTTACTTTTTTTGTGAATTTGTAAATATCTAAAAAAAGCACTAGATTTGTATAAATACATTTCTAGTGCTTTTTCTCATTTTTATTTTAAGCTTATTTAACTTCTTTATCAAGCTCTTTTTGTTAAATTTTTGTTTAACCATTTGTTCATTTTCTTCTGGAACACATAGTCCATCTCCCTAAGATAGAACAATAGCTTGCAGCTTGTTTATCTTTTTTTCTAACTCTTCAGCTGTTTTAGGAGGCTCTGCTTGTTTCACTATTTCTTCTTTTTGCTTTTTTTCATTTTGTTCAGGAACACACAAACCATCACCTAAAAACACTGCAGTAAGAAGCTTCTTGTTTTTTTAGAATCTTCAGCTTTTTGGAGCAGGAGCATCAGTCATTGTTGCTGGATCTGGTACTACTTTTCCTGCTTTAATTTCTTCAAAAACATTTTTAATAAGTCATCTTTTTCCAGTTGATTTTTGCTAAACCTTCTAATTTTTTTCATATGCTTCTTTATCTTTTTGCATCAAAAAGCATCTTTTAAATTTATTTAGCATTCTTTTTATTCTTTTCTACAAATTCTTTTTGTAGCTGTTATTGGTTCTAATTTAACTGCAGCTGCTGCTGGAGCACTTCCACTAGCAATTATTTTTTTTCCTGCTTTTGATTTCTTCGAAGCATTTTTAATAATTCATCTTTTCCTGCTGTCTTTTGCTAAATTTTTCTAATTTTTTTCATATGCTTCTTTATCTTTTGCATCAAAAAGCATCTTTAAATTTGTTTAGCATTCTCTTATTCTTTTCTATGAATTCAGCACTTGCAGAGATTGGATCTCCAGTAGGTGCTGCTGGAGCACTTCCATCAGGAATAATTTTTTTCCAGTTTTTAATTTCTTCATAGTATTTTAATAACTCATCTTTTTCCTGCTGTCTTTTGCTAAATTTTCTAATTTTTTTCATATGCTTCTTTTGTCTCCTGCATCAAAAGCATCTTTAAATTTATTTAGCATTCTCTTATTCTTTTCTATAAATTCAGCACTTGCAGAAATTGGGTCTCCAGTTTGAGCAACTACTTTCTTTTCTACTGTTTTCTTAACAGGTTTTTTCTTAACAGGTATTTCTACTGCTACACCCATTATCTCTCCTAGTTTTTTTCAATAACTTTAGGTCCTCCAGGTGCACATAAAGTCATCTTTTGCACCTTCTAAAGCTACTCCTGATGCATATCCAGCACAACCAGGGTATCCACAAGCACCACAGTTTGCACCAGGTAGGACAGCTAATATTGCTTCTACTTTTGGGTCTACTTCTACTTCAAACTTCTTTGAAGCATAAGCTAGGAATAGTCCCATCAATATTCCAGTTATTCCTAATACAACAACTGGCATCATAATCGCTTCCATTATATACCTCCATTTGTATAATTATTAAATTTGCATTCCACTAAATCCCATAAATGCCATAGCTAAAAGTCCAGCTGTTATAAATGCTATTGGAACTCCTTTAAAATTCTTAGGAGTGTTTGCAAATTCAAGTCTTTCTCTTATACCAGCTAAAAGTAATAAAGCTAGTGAGAACCCTACTGCAACTCCAAAAACCATTTACTATTGTTTCTATAAAATTATATCCTACTTGGATATTGATTATAGCAACTCCTAGAACGGCACAGTTTGTTGTGATTAATGGTAAGAACACTCCAAGTGCTTTATATAAGCTTGGTGATGTCTTTTTAATTGCCATTTCAACGAATTGTACAAGAGAAGCTATTATTAATATAAAAGCTATTGTTTGTAGATATCCTAAACCAAGAGGTTCTAATACCATTCTGTAAGCTAACCAAGTTACTCCTGAAGCTATTGTGATAACGAAAGTAACAGCCATACCCATACCTAATGATGAGTCAACTTTTTTAGAAACTCCCATAAATGGACAACAACCTAAGAACTTAGCAAATATTATGTTATTTATAAATATCGAAGTAACAATTATACTAAATAATCCACCTATACTCATTTTTTTTAGTCACCTTCTTTTTCTTTTGCATCTCTTTCTTTTTTTCATATTTATACAAGCCATGATTATACCTATAGTGATAAATCCACCAGGAGCTAATATAAATATTAAAGCTGGTGTAAAGTTAGCAGGAACTAATGAGATTCCAAATACTGATCCATTACCTAAAAATTTCTCTTATTGCTCCTAAGAAAGTTAAAGATAAAGTAAATCCTATTCCAGATCCAATACCATCAAGTATAGAATCAATAACTCCGTTTTTAGAAGCAAAGCTTTCTGCTCTTCCAAGAACTATACAGTTAACAACTATAAGAGGTATGAATAATCCTAATACTTTATATAAATCAGGTGTATAAGCATTCATAACCATATCAACAACAGTAACTAGTGTTGCTATTATCATTATAAATGCTGGTATTCTTACTTCATCAGGTATAAATTTCTTAAAAAGTGATATTAATCCATTTGAACAAGCAAGAACGGCTATAACCGCAAGTCCCATTGAGAACCCATTTATAGCACTACTTGTAACTCCAAGTGTTGGACAAAGTCCTAACATTAAAAACGAATACTGGGTTTTTCTTTAAATATTCCAGCTGTAAGTATTCCTAATTTTTTTCATTATTTACTCACCTCATTTTTGATAAGTATTTAATGCTTTTATAACTCCTGTATAAACAGCTTTAGGTGATATTGTAGCACCAGCAAAAGCATCTGTTGACTTATTAAATTCATAAGTTGCATCTTTACCTATCCAATGATCTTGCCATTCTTTTTCATTTATTTTTTTGCTCCTAATCCAGGAGTTTCTGAACTTGTAACTACATTTAAACCTGTTACTTTTAGCATCATTATCTATTCCCACAACAAAGTTTATATCTCCACCATAACCTGGTTCTGCAACTGAAGCAACATATCCAACAACTTCTCCAGCTTCATTGAAACCTGGAATATATTGAATTCCTTCTGCTTCTTTTTGCTTCTTCTTCTTTGAAAGCTAGCTGCTGCTGGTAAAACTTGTTTTCTAGCTTCATTTACTATTTTTTTAAAAGTATTTATCTGCGATAACTTTACTTGTAAAAGTCATTAACTCCACCAAGTAAACCTGCTGATATAGCAGCTATTAGTCCTAGGACGATTCCAAAATGTATATATCTATTTTCCATTTGTGCTCACCCCACCAAATTTTTTAGGTCTTATATATCTATCTATCAATGGAACAACTCCATTCATTATTAAGATAGCATATGCAGTACCTTCAGGATATCCACCTTTCATTCTTATTAAAGATACTAATAATCCTATTCCAAAAAGCAAAAAAACTACTCTTCCTTTTGAAGTTGTTGGACTAGTAACCATATCTGTTGCCATGAAAGAATGCTCCTAGGAATAATCCTCCTGAGAATATTTGCATTATAGGATCTGCTCCAAATGCCCATGTTAAAAATAAATACTGTACCTATCATTGTTGCTGGTACTTTCCAATCTATTTGTTTCTTATATATTAAGTATGCTCCACCAAGTAATAGTGCTAAAGAAGAAGTTTCTCCTAAACATCCACCCATTCTTCCGATAAATGCATTAAGATATTGATCTCCATTTTGTAATAAAGCATCTGTTAAAGGAATCCTCTTTTCATAGCATCCAAAAACTGTTGCTCCCTGACATTTTCCATCATAAGCGAAAGTAGTTATTGCAACTGGCCAAGATGCTTGAACAAATGCTCTTCCTACTAGTGCTGGGTTAAATATATTGTGTCCTAATCCACCATAAACCATTTTTCCTAATGTTATTGCAACTATATTTCCTATTACTACATATTGTAAAGGCATAATAGCAGGAACTACGAATGAAAATAAAATCCCTGTTAATATAGCACTTCCATCGAATGCTTCTATATCTCTTTTTAATGCTTTTTGACATAGATATTCAGTAACTATACAAGTTAAAACTGATACTGAAGTTAATATCAGAGCTCTTACTCCAAATGAGTATATAGCCATTAACAATGCTGGTACTAAAGCTATAACAACATCATACATTACCGACTCAACAGTTTCTTTTTGTTCTAATGTGAGGAGCTGGCCCTGTTTTTCAAAAATTGTACTCACTTTTTATCCTCCTTAATTAAGTTTAATCTATTTTTTTCTTAGCTCTTAATTTAGCTTTTCCTGTTTTGATAGCCTCAGCTAAAGGTCTATTAGCAGGACAAATATAAGCACAAGAACCGCATTCTATACAATCCATTAGATTGTGTCCAGCCATTGCTTCGTACTCTTTTGCTGCTGCTAATCTATCAAACATAAGTGGTGCAAGTCCCATAGGGCATGCAGATACACACTTAGAACAACTTATACAAGCTTTTTGTCTTGTATGGTCTCATTTCCTCATTTGTTAAAGCTAAAAAGTCCTGATGTACCTTTTTACTACAGTAGCTTCTTCAGTCATTTGAGCAAGTCCCATCATTGGTCCACCCATAACTAATCTTTCCATTTCATCTCTATTGATTCCACAATGATCTAAAATGTAAGAGAAAGGAGTTCCTATAGCAACTTTTAAGTTTTTAGGATTCTTTATAGCCTTTCCTGTTACTGTAACAACTTTTTTTCTATTAAAGGTTTTCCATTTACAACTGCTTCATAGATTGCTGCTGCTGTTCCTGTATTTTTGTACAACAACACCAACTGCTGATGGAAGTTGTCCAGATGGAACTTGTCTATCTAAAATAGATTTGATAAGTTGTTTTTCTCCACCTTGTGGATATTTTGTTTTTAATGGAACAATATTAATTCCTGTTCCTTCTGCAGCTTTTCTCATAGATTCAATAGCTTCAGGTTTATTATCTTCTATTCCTACATAAACATCTGGAACATTTAAAAATCTTTTTAATAATTTTTTTATTCCTTCAATTATTGAACTTGGATTTTTCTAACATAAGTCTATTGTCTGAGTTTAAATAAGGCTCACATTCAGCACCATTTAAAATTAAACTATCTAACTTAGTATTAGGTGGAGGATTTAATTTTACGTGAGTAGGGAAAGTAGCTCCTCCTATTCCAACTATACCTTTTTCTCTGATAATATCAAGTAATTCTTTCTTATCAGCTGTTTCCCAGTTTGCAATTTTAGTCAATTCTGCCCATTCTTCTTTTTTTGTCATTTTCAATAAAAAAATCGTCATAACTTTTTCCAGATAAAGGATACACACGATTTTCTATCTTTGTGACAGTTCCACTTACAGGAGCATGAACAGGTACCGCTAAACCTTCTGCATCCGCAATTTTTTGTCCTTTTAAAACTCTGTCCCCTACGTTAACAATAGGATTTAAAGGTGCTCCTATATGTTGTAAAAGAGGTACAAAAATTTCATTTGGTGATTCCAACTTTTCAATTGGTAAATGTTCTGTTTGTATTTTTATTTTCAGGGGGATGCACTCCGCCTCTGAAACCAAAAAAATTTCATCAAAAAAACACTCCTTTCATACATAGTTTATTTTCCACAAATTGATTTTTAGCATATATATACAAAATTAACAAGTTTTTTTATTTTAATTTTTTTCTTTTTTTCTTATTGTACTTTTTGCATAGTTCTTTCTAAATTCTGAACAGTTAATATGTCTATAATACATTCATTAAGTTTTTTTCTAAAAAAATTCAACTAGCTCTTTTTTTGTTCACTCTGACTAAACTCACCTAAAAACATGTTCGACAGCATCTTCTTTTTTTAGCTCCTATTCCACATTTTATTCTAATAAATTCTTCACCTATATGAGATATTATAGACTTTTATCCCATTATGTCCACCTGAGCTACCTTTTTCTCTAATTCTTATATCTCCAAAAATCTAAAGACATATCATCATAAACAACTATAATATCTTTTTTTAGGATCTAACTTTATAGAAATTTATAATTTCTATAAGAGCATTTCCACTCAGATTCATAAAAGTCTGAGGCTTTAAAAAAATATAACTTTCTCCCCGTCTATATTTTTTTTCACTGATAAGAGCTTGAAATTTTTTTCTCTTTCATCTGTCAGATTAAATTTTTTTCTTAAACTGTCCACAACTATAAAAACCAATGTTGTGTCGTGTTTTTTTCATACTTCTTACCTGGATTTCCTAAACCAATAACAACTTTCATTTTTCCCCTCCTTACATCTTTTCATTTCCGAATTATTATACTATATATTATTAATATCTACATAGTCTTTTTATAGCTTTCTTCAGTTTTTAAAAAATATTATTACATTTAGTCTTACTTTTGAATAGCATAAAAAAAGAGAGAAACATTTAGCTTCTCTCTTAATGTTAGCTTAGCAAATCCATACTCTCCCAGGCCGCTTCCAGCCAAGTACCATCAGCGTATATGGGCTTAACTTCTAGGTTCGGAATGTAACTAGGTGTACCCCCATAGCTATACTCACCAAGCATATATATTGTATCACATAATCTTGTTATGCGCAAGTCTGAACACTTGAAACTATATAGTAAAAAAACAAACTTAGATTAAAAACTTCGATAATTAGTATTGGTCAGCTAAATGCATTGCTGCACTTACACCCCCAACCTATCAACCTCCTAGGCTCGAAGGTATCTTAAAGAATACTTATCTTGAAGTTAGTTTCCCGCTTAGATGCTTTCAGCGGTTATCTATTCCAAACGTGACTACCCAGCTGTGCCACTGGCGTGACAACTGGTACATCAGAGGTTTGTCCATCCCGGTCCTCTCGTACTAAGGACAGGTCTTCTCAATATTCTAACGCCTACAGTGGATAGGGACCGAACTGTCTCACGACGTTCTGAACCCAGCTCACGTACCGCTTTAATGGGCGAACAGCCCAACCCTTGGGACCTTCTCCAGCCCCAGGATGCGATGAGCCGACATCGAGGTGCCAAACCCTACCGTCGATATGGACTCTCGGGTAGGATCAGCCTGTTATCCCCAGGGTAGCTTTTATCCGTTGAGCGACGACCCTTCCATTCGGAATCGCCGGATCACTATGTCCTGCTTTCGCATCTGCTCGACCCGTCAGTCTTGCAGTCAAGCTCTCTTATGCCATTGCACTCTATGGTTGATTTCCATCCAACCTGAGAGAACCTTTGAACGCCTCCGTTACTCTTTCGGAGGCGACCGCCCCAGTCAAACTGCCCACCTAGCACTGTCTCCGTGGCTACAAACCACAGATTAGAATTTCAGCATTGAATGGTTGGTATTCCACCGATGACTCCGATACAGCTAGCGCCATATCATCTCAGTCTCCCAACTATCCTATACATGCAATGCCAAAACCCAATACCAAGCTACAGTAAAAGCTCCATGGGGTCTTTCCGTCCTACTGTAGGTAACCGGTATCTTCACCGGTAATACAATTTCACCAGGCCTCCCGTCAAGACAGCGCTCAAATCATTACACCATTCGTGCAGGTCGGAACTTACCCGACAAGGAATTTCGCTACCTTAGGACCGTTATAGTTACGGCCGCCGTTCACTGGGGCTTCAATTCGGAGCTCTCACTCCTCCTCTTAACCTTCCAGCACTGGGCAGGTGTCAGCCCATATACATCGCCTTCCAGCTTAGCATAGACCTGTGTTTTTGTTAAACAGTTGCTTGAGCCTCTTCACTGCGACCCTCGAGCGCTTTGTATCGCGTGGATACTGACCCTCAAGGGCTCCTCTTCTCCCGAAGTTACGAGGTTATTTTGCAGAGTTCCTTAACGAGAGTTAGCCTGTCCGCCTTAGATTTCTCATCCTGACCACCTGTGTCGGTTTGCAGTACGGGCAGTCAAATATTAACGTTAGAAGCTTTTCTTGGCAGCGTGGGATTTGCGCATTCATCTTACGACTGTATATCATACCTCAGATATAACTCAATGGATTTTCCTATCAAGTCATCCTACATACTTCTACGGACACTTCCGTTCGTCCGCGCGCATACCCTTCTGCGTCCCTCCATCACAATATATGACTGGCACAGAAATATTAATCTGTTTTCCATTCGCCTACGCATTATAGCCTGGGCTTAGGTCCCGGCTTACTCAGGGAAGACAAGCTTTACCCTGAAAACCTTGGTCTTCCGGCGAGGGGGATTCTCGCCCCCTTTCTCGCTACTTATTCCTGCATTCTCACTTCTGATACCTCCAGAGTCGGTTACCCTTCTCCTTCAACGGCCTACAGAACGCTCTCCTACCAATCCTTACGGATTCCACAGCTTCGGTTTATAACTTAGCCCCGTTACATTGTCGGCGCAGAGACTCTCGACTAGTGAGCTATTACGCACTCTTTAAAGGTATGGCTGCTTCTAAGCCAACCTCCTAGTTGTTTGTGAATCTCCACCTCCTTTCCCACTTAGTTATAATTAGGGACCTTAGCTGGTGGTCTGGGTTGTTTCCCTTTCGACAATGGAAGTTAACTCCCATAGTCTCACTCCTGAGCTCTAAATTATGGTATTCGGAGTTTGATTGATTTCAGTAAGCAATACGCCCCCTAGATCATTCAGTGCTCTACCCCCATAATTGAACACTCAAGGCTGCACCTAGATGCATTTCGGAGAGAACGAGCTATCTCCTGGTTCGATTGGCTTTTCACCCCTAAACCTACCTCATCCCCCAACTTTTCAACGGCGGTGGGTTAGGACCTCCACTGTGTCTTACCACAGCTTCATCCTGGACAGGTTTAGATCACCAGGTTTCGCGTCTACGCCAAACGACTAAATCGCCCTATTAAGACTTGGTTTCCCTTCGGCTCCGTTATACTTAACCTCGCCGTTTAACGTAACTCGCAGGATCATTCTCCAAAAGGCACGCCATCACCATTACTGGCTCTGACCGCTTGTAAGCACACAATTTCAGGTTCTATTTCACTCCCCTCCAGGGGTTCTTTTCACCTTTCCCTCACGGTACTATGCGCTATCGGTTAGTAAGAGTATTTAGCCTTATGAGATATGGTCCTCACAGATTCACACAGAATTCCTCGTGTTCCATGTTACTTGGGAGCAGAGTTATATGTGTAAGGATTTACTTGTACAGGACTTTCACCTTCTACGGTTCGCCTTTCCAGACAATTCCAATTCATCAATACACTATATTGAATATCTTACAGTTCTTCACTACTCTGTCCCTCAACCCCTTAAATACAACGGCTGTATCCTTGACATATTTAAGGTTTAGGCTTGACCCATTTCGCTCGCCGCTACTTTGGGTATCGTTTTTACTTTCTTTTCCTCGCGTTACTTAGATGTTTCAGTTCACGCGGTTCCCTCTTTCGTATTAAGACTCCATCTTAATAGATTGCTCCATTCGAAAATCCTAGACTCTTACGTTCGATTGCAACTTATCTAGGGCTTATCGCAGCTTACCACGTCCTTCATCGGCTCTTACTACCTAGGCATCCTTTGTGTGCCCTTAATTATTTTAACCTATTTTTTTGACAGCTAACTCTAAGAAATTGTTAGAGTTAATTTTTTTGTTTTTCTTGTTTGTTCTACTATATAGTTTCCAATGTTCAGAAGTAATCCCAACAGCATTGCGCTGAAGAACATTACCAATAGAATAGAGAAAGACATATACTCCTTAGAAAGGAGGTGATCCATCCGCACGTTCCCGTACGGATACCTTGTTACGACTTCACCCCAATCGCTAATCACACCCTCGGAGCATCCCTCCTTGCGGTTAGGCCTGCTACTTCAGGTGCAACCAACTCTCGTGGTGTGACGGGCGGTGTGTACAAGACCCGAGAACGTATTCACCGCGACATTGCTGATTCGCGATTACTAGCGATTCCAACTTCATGTACTCGAGTTGCAGAGTACAATCCGAACTAAGAATAGTTTTCTGAGATTAGCTCCACCTCGCGGCTTTGCGACTCTCTGTACTACCCATTGTAGCACGTGTGTAGCCCAGCGTATAAGGGGCATGATGACTTGACGTCATCCCCACCTTCCTCCTGCTCATCGCAGGCAGTATCGCATGAGTCCCCAACTTAATGATGGTAACATACGAAAGGGGTTGCGCTCGTTGCGGGACTTAACCCAACATCTCACGACACGAGCTGACGACAGCCATGCACCACCTGTCTTTAGGTTTCCCCGAAGGGACACTGAAACATCTCTGTCTCATTCCTAAGATGTCAAACGCTGGTAAGGTTCCTCGCGTTGCGTCGAATTAAACCACATGCTCCACCGCTTGTGCGGGTCCCCGTCAATTCCTTTGAGTTTCATACTTGCGTACGTACTCCCCAGGCGGATTACTTATCGCGTTAGCTTGGGCGCTGAGGTTCGACCCCCAACACCTAGTAATCATCGTTTACGGCGTGGACTACCAGGGTATCTAATCCTGTTTGCTACCCACGCTTTCGCGCTTTAGCGTCAGTATCTGTCCAGTAAGCTGGCTTCCCCATCGGCATTCCTACAAATATCTACGAATTTCACCTCTACACTTGTAGTTCCGCTTACCTCTCCAGTACTCTAGTCATGCAGTTTCCAACGCAATACAGAGTTGAGCCCTGCATTTTCACATCAGACTTACATAACCACCTAGACGCGCTTTACGCCCAATAAATCCGGATAACGCTTGTGACATACGTATTACCGCGGCTGCTGGCACGTATTTAGCCGTCACTTCTTCTGTTGGTACCGTCATTTTTTTCTTCCCAACTGAAAGCACTTTACATTCCGAAAAACGTCATCGTGCACACAGAATTGCTGGATCAGACTTTTGGTCCATTGTCCAATATTCCCCACTGCTGCCTCCCGTAGGAGTAAGGGCCGTGTCTCAGTCCCCTTGTGGCCGTTCACCCTCTCAGGCCGGCTACCCATCATCGCCTTGGTGAGCCGTTACCTCTCCAACTAGCTAATGGGACGCAAAGCTCTCTCACAGCGCATATAGCTTTCATAATCTTAGGATGCCCTAAAATCATAATATCAGGTATTAGCATTCGTTTCCAAATGTTGTCCCTAACTGTGAGGCAAGTTCTTTACGCGTTACTCACCCGTCCGCCACCCAAACCGAAGTTCAAGTAGACTTGCATGTGTTAAGCATTCTGTCAGCGTTCATCCTGAGCCAGGATCAAACTCTTCGTTCAATCTTTTTTTAATAGCTCAATTTTGCTATTTTTAATTTAACACCAAATTTATGGTTGCTTTTTTTGTCTTTTCTCTATTCTGTTGCTAATGTCCTTGTCTCATTGACATCGTCTATAATAACATTTTTTTCATAAACTTTGTCAACAAAAAAATTAAATAATTTTTCTAAATTTATATTTTTTTCTTTTTATTTTTCAATAAAAAAACTACTATAAATTTTTAAGTAAATTTTCAATTTTTCAATTTATAGTAGTTTTTTTATTTTTTTATTTTCTAGTTGCTTGCATATATTCTTCTATCTCATCAGCAGTTCTAGGAAATTTATCTCCCTAAAATTCTACTTGTACCATCTTCTTGAATTAAAAATATCTCTTTCCATTCTAATTCCACCAAAATCCATATATTTTTCTATTTCATCATAATTTAAAAATTCTTGATGAAGTTTTTCATTCTTCCATTTTTTTCAAAAAGTTCTGGGATAAAGTATATTCCTGGCTCAATAGTAAAGACATTTCCAACTTCCAATTTCTTAGCAAGTCTTAAAGAAGCTAAACCAAATTGAGTTGATTTTTTTCTTCTCCCTCTTCATAACCAACATTTATTTCTCCAAAAGTTTTCCATATCATGAACTGTCATTCCCATCATATGTCCCTAAGCCATGTGGCATGAATAGTGCATGTGCTCCTGAACTAACTATATCCTCAACTTCACCCTTCATCAGTCCAAGTTTTTTCATATTTTCTGCTAAAACCTTACAAGCTTCTAAATGAACTTCCTTATATGTAATTCCTGCTCTTGCTAAATCTTTTAGCTCTATCAAATATATCTCTTACTATATTATGTATGAGTTTTTTTGTCTTTCAGTAAATTTTTCCACTTACAGGAAAAAGTTGTTGTCATATCTCCACAATAACCTTCTTCTGTTAGAGCACCACAATCTAGTAAACACTAAATCTCCATCTTTTTAAAACTATTTAAATGATTATGGTTATGTAAAATTTGTCCATTCTTACTAAGTATAGTCTGGAAATGAATAATAGGCATTATATTTTCTTGGCTGCTTTTTCTACTTCAGCAACAAGTTCATATTCTTTCATTCCTGCTTTTTACATTTTTCATAGCAGAAAGATGCATTTCTTTTCGTTATATTAACTCCCTTTTTCTATTTCTCCAATTTCTATTTTATCTTTTATATTTCTTTTGTTTAATAATATTTTTTTATCAAATAGAAAGATACATAATCATCAAATTCAAAAAGGATTTATATTTAAGATTGAACTCAAATACATAATATTATCTGCTTTGTACTGATTAGTAAATCTTATATTTTTTTCTATTTTCTAAATATTTTCTTTCAACTCTTCTTTTTCAATGAAACTTTTTCTATTCCAACTTCAAGAGCTAATTCTTTTTAAAAAAATTTTTTTGTTTTCCCCATCCAAATGATGTCAGACATCGTATAGTCATTACTAAAAAAATTATTTCTTCATTATTATCTATATCGATAACTCCAATTAAACCATTGTGATCTATACCAAAATAATATTTAAAAAGTTGCATCTTGTATGAATGGATAAGTATTATCTTCACAATCTAGAGGTGAAAAAAATTATTTCCCATTATTAAAATTAAACCATCTTTAAAGTTTTTCCTTTAATTTCTTTCTTCTATTTACATATACTTCCTTATTCAACATAAAAATTCAACTCCTTTCATTTGTATATTATTTTTATACTTTTTTTTCAAAAAGTCTATATCTATTTTATAAAAAGAGAATCCTTTTAAGTTTTTAAACTCAAAAAAATTCTCTACTCTTTGTTTTTTTACATCTCTATAATTTTTTTCATATTTTTTTCTTTATATACAGTGTAAGTTTTTTTCATCAAGCACCCACAAGATCAAATCAAAACTATCAGGATTTTCATCTAAAAAAACTTTTTAGCTGTATTTAAAGCAACTCTGTTCCTTCATTTACAGGAAAACGATATATCCCTGTTGATACTGAAGGAAAAGCTATTTTTTTCTAAGTCCATTTTTTTCTTTGTAAGTTTTCAAGCTTTCATAGTAAGCTCGATCTTAATTTTTTTCAGCTTCTCCATTTTCACCTGTTGAGTATCTTGGACCTACTGTATGTATAATATATTTATTTGGAAGATTATAGGCTCTAGTTATTACTGCTTTCTCCTGTGGCACAGCCACCTATCTCCTTACATTCCTTAGCAAGATCTCCTGAAGCAGCTCTAAAAATTGCTCCACAGACTCCACCACCCATTTCTAATTGGTTATTGGCTGCATTGACTATTACTTCTACTCCTGGAATTTTTGTTATATCTCCACTTACTATTTTTTTATTATATCCTTATACATTTTTTTCCTCCACTTATAAATGTTGCTAAGCTTTTTATAGAAAAAAAGCAGGAAGAAATTCCTGCTTTATTTTTAAACTTTTTTTC